>ERZ779621.310-NODE-310-length-24854-cov-13.503851_pt1 | contig 24854 bp, 28 predicted proteins | sample MGYA00514215_ERZ779621 | MGnify/ENA primary metagenome ERZ779621 (study PRJEB29562, sample SAMEA4376715) | mouse gut metagenome | isolation source: Cecum | study: EMG produced TPA metagenomics assembly of the A DSS colitis mouse model was used to assess the...
AAAGACTGCCTCATCTCCTACGCCGGAAATCAGTACTCCGTGCCCGCGGAGTATGCCGGCAAAGATGTGGCAGTCGTAGCCCTCGACAGTATGCTGGCGGCGTATTACGAGGGAAAGCAGATCGCTCTGCACAGGATATCGTATCAGAGAAAGGACATGGTTGTCAATCCTCTGCACTATAGAAGGCTTAAAATTAAACGCCCGCTTTCAACCAAAGCACAGATTTGTGTTGGAGGATGCTCTGACAGAAGTGCTGGAGAAGCAGCAGTTAGGGGAGATAACCGGAGGAGGCACCGCCCAGAATCCGGACGGAGAGATTGCATACTGTGATATAGAGATTGATCTGGCGCGTGAAGATATGGCCGGAGTAGAGTGGCTGGCCGGTCTGCTCAACAGAATGGGCATTCCCAAGGGCTCTGTTCTGCAGGGGATACAGCCTGAGATCGAAGTGGGTACATTGGAAGGGCTGGCGTATTATTCAAACGGCGTTGACCTGCCGGATGAAGTTTATCAGAGCTGTGACATCAACTACGTCATCGAACAGATGGAACGGGCAATGGAAGGAATTGGCAGAATGTACAGCTATTGGGAGGGGACTGCATATACCGCCCTCTACTTCTATGGAACCTCCTTTGCTGAGATGAGGGCAAAAATACAGCCCTTTATTGAGCAATATCCGCTCTGCCAGAAATGTCGTATAGAACAGATTGCCTGACCGGACGGTTTGCCGGAGGGCCGTCCAGACGGCGCGCAGCGGCTATGAATACAGGTTCTAAAAACCGGTGCGTATGGAAAGACTAAGCAGAGTACAGAAACGGGCGCGTGAAATTTGTTGCAAATATCCCTTGACAAATAATAACTCCTAGACTAAGATAGGAAATAAAGAGAGGACGGTGATGCCATGAAGCTGTCTGCGAAGAGCCGCTACGCCCTGCATCTGATGCTGGAGCTTGCCATGCAGGAGGAGGGCGTGAATCTGTCGGTAAAGACGGTGGCCGAGAGCAGGGGGATCAGCGAGAAGTATCTGGAGCAGATTATCCCCGTGCTGGTGCGCTCCGGCCTGGTGCGCAGCGTCCGTGGAGCAAAGGGAGGCTACCGGCTGGTGAAAAGTCCGGAGGATTATACCGTAGGTCTGATTTTGCGGACGGTAGAGGGCAGCCTGTCCCCTGTTTCCTGTATGGATGATGCGGTAAACCAATGCGCCCGGTGCAAAGCATGCGTCACTCTGGATCTTTGGGAGCAGGTGGATCAGGCCATCAGCAACGTGGTGGACCACGTGACTCTGGCGGACCTGGTGGATAGACAGCGCCGTCTGGACGCCCGCTGCGGCTTCTCTGGGAAAAGCAACTGCTGAGTTTTCCAGATGTCTCCCGCAGTTCCAGCTCCCAACGTGGACAATTCCTATTTTCCTATAGGAAACCGGTATATTATCCGCCGGAGAACTCCGGCAGAGGAAAGAAGGTTATACGTCATGTTTGTATACGCCGACAACGCCGCTACCACTGCCGTCAGCAAGACGGCGGCGGACGCCATGCTTCCTGCCCTGAGAGAGCTGTACGGCAATCCCAGCTCTCTGCACCAGAAGGGGCGGGAGGCCAATTATGCCCTGATGGAGGCCCGGGAGACCATTGCCAAATGCCTTAACGCCGAAACCCGGGAGATTTATTTCACCGGCTGCGGCACTGAGGCGGACAACTGGGCCATCACCGAGGGGGCACGGTTGGGGGCAGAAAAGGGGAAGAAGCATATCATTTCCGATACCATTGAACACCACGCCGTACTCCACACGCTGAAAAAGCTGGAGAAGCAGGGGTTTGAGGTAACCTACCTGCCGGTCCACGAGGACGGGCTGGTGCGGCTGGAGGAGCTGAAGGCCGCCATTCGGGAGGATACCTGCCTGGTGACCATCATGTTCTCCAACAACGAGATCGGCACCATCCAGCCCGTGCGGGAGATCGGCGCGGTCTGCCGGGAGAAGGGGGTGCTGTTTCACACGGACGCTGTGCAGGCGGTGGGACATCTGCCGGTTGATGTGGAAAAGGACAACATTGACATGCTGTCCCTCTCCGGTCACAAATTTCACGCCCCCAAGGGCGTGGGCGCTCTATACTGCAAGAAGTCTGTCCGTCTGAAGAACTTCATCGAAGGCGGCGCCCAGGAGCGGGGCAGACGGGGGGGCACCGAGGCCATCCCGGCCATCCTGGCCATGGCGGCTGCGCTGAAGGAGAGCTGCGCACACATGGAGGAGAATATGGCGAAGGTCACCGCCATGCGGGACAAGTTGGTGGAGGGCCTGAGCAAAATTCCCTATTCCCGCTGCAACGGGAATCCGGAGTGTAAGGCCCCCGGGATTGTCAGCTTCTGTTTCGAGGGCATTGAGGGGGAGAGCCTCTTGCTGCGGCTGGACCTGGCGGGTATCTGCGCCAGCTCGGGGAGCGCCTGTACCAGCGGGTCGCTGGACCCCAGCCATGTGCTGCTGGCGCTGGGGATGCCCCATGAAATTGCCCACGGGTCTCTGCGGCTGAGCCTGTGCGAGTACAACACCATGGAGGAAGTGGATTATATTCTGGAGCAGGTGCCGGAGGTGGTGAAGACCTTGCGGCAGATGAGCCCGGTCTGGATGCACATGCTCGAAAAGATAGAGGACCCGTATCGATAAGCGGCTGCTGCCGTGCGGAGCGCGGCGGAGCAAAATATATCTCAAGGAAAAACAGAAAGGAAACGACCACCATGGCAATGGAATACAGCGAAAAAGTAATGGAGCATTTTGCCCACCCTCATAATGTCGGCGTTCTGGACGACGCCAACGGCGTCGGCGAGGTCGGCAACGCCAAGTGCGGGGACATTATGCGCATGTACCTGAAGATCACCGATGATGAGATCATCGAGGATGTAAAGTTTCAGACCTTCGGATGTGCTTCCGCTATCGCCACCAGCTCTATCGCCACTGATATGATTAAGGGCAGACCTCTCAGCGAGGCGTTGAAGCTCACTAATCAGGCCGTGGTGGAATCTCTGGACGGTCTTCCGGCGGTAAAGATCCACTGCTCTGTCCTGGCCGAGCAGGCAGTCAAGGCCGCTGTCGCGGACTATTACAAACGTAAAGGAATCCCCTATGAGCATCCCTGTGACGGCTGTGAAGAGGGCTGCTGCGGCCACGATCACGGTCATGAGCATGACTACGGGGAAGAGTAAGCATGTTTTGATAAGAGAGGCGGCCCGATGAGAACATCGGGCCGCTTTTTGATATGGGGTTTATTCCGCCAGCATGGGCTTGACTTCTTTTCGGTAGGCGTAGATCAAAAACAAAATACTCAGCGTCACGGAAAAAATTTCCGCGATGGGGAAGGCCCACCAGACCATATTCAGCTGTCCGGAGAGGCTCAGCAGCCATGCCGCGGGAAGAAGGACGATGAGCTGCCGGACCAGGGAAATGATGAGGCTCAGCACCCCGTGGCCCAGAGACTGGAAAAAGGACGAGGAGACGATCCCAAACCCGGCCAGCAGGAAATGGAAGCTGATGATCCGCAGGGCGGGGACACCGATTTCCAGCATATAGTCGGAGGCGTCGAAGAGGCCCAGAAGAAGGTGGGGGATCAGTTGGAAGAGGGCCACGCCGGCGGCCATGATGGCGGTGGCGTAGATCACGCCCAGCCTGACCGCTTTGACCATCCGCTCCGGCTTCCTTGCGCCGAAGTTATAGGCCACGATGGGGACCAGACCGTTGTTCATGCCGAATACCGGCATGAAGACGAAGCTCTGGAGCTTGAAGTACACCCCGAACACGGCGGTCGCCGTGGTGGTGAAGCCGATGAGGATCTTGTTCATCCCGAAGGTCATCACCGAGCCGATGGAGGCCATGATGATGGAGGGCACGCCCACGGAGTAGATGCGGCGGATGATCTCTCCGTTGGGGCGGAAGCCCCTGAAGCTCAGAGTGATCTCCGTGTTCTTCCTTGCGTTGAAGTAGATGCCCAGGGCCGCGCCCACCACCTGGCCCAGCACCGTGGCCCAGGCCGCGCCGGCAACGCCCATGTCGAATACGAAGATGAAGATTGGGTCGAAGATGATGTTGATGACCGCGCCCACCATCTGGGTAATCATGCTGTAGATGGTCTTTCCGGTGGCCTGGAGCAGGCGCTCGATGCTGATGGCGGTGAAGATGCCGAAGGAGCCGACGGTACAGATGCGGATATACGCCGTGCCGCCCTCCACGATGTCCGCCACATCCGTCTGGACCAGAAAGAAGGTCCGGGAGAACAGGGCTCCCAGCACCGCGAAGGCCAGCGCGCTGCACAGGCCCAGAAATACGCCGTTGGAGGCCGTCAGATTGGCCCGCTCAAACCGCTTTTCGCCAAGACTTTTGCTGAGGAGGGCGTTGATGCCCACGCCGGTACCTGTTGCCACCGCAATCATCAGGTTCTGCACCGGGAAGGCTAAGCTCACCGCGTTCAGCGCGTTCTCGCTGACCCGGGAGACGAAGACGCTGTCCACCACATTGTACAGAGCCTGGACCAGCATACTGAGCATGATGGGCACCGAGATGTTCACCAGCAGCTTGTTGATGGGCAGGACGCCCATTTTGTTCTCTTGAGGTCTGATCTCTTTTTCTTCCATTCTCTTTTGATTCCTTTCCAGGGGTCCGCTTCCCTTACCTGTAGTATGCCGCGCCGCCGGAGCTTGACCCGGCGGAAGTGCCAAAAAAGCGCCGCCCTGGCCCGTGGGGGGGCACAAGCGGCACTTTTATGGTAGCATGATGAAATTTTTATGTCAATATGGGGGAATGAAGTTTTGCGGTTTATCCAAAGACGCGGGCAATTTCCGCCCGTTCCCCTTGTGTTTCTACCCAATTTTCCGCTCAACCGTACCAGCCCCGCTGGCGGCGGGTGTAGAAGCGGACAGAGAGAAGGATGGAACCGGCGTTCAGCGCCAGCAGCGCGCAGCCGCCTCCGCCCGCCAGCAGCGGGGCCGGGACGTCCTCCAGCCAGCCGAAGGCGGACTCAATGAGATCGTACCGGAAATGCGCCGAACCCAGGATCGCCGCCGCTGCAAGGCCCCAGAAGAGCAGGAGGACTATACTGCCCCGCTGCCGTCCGAAGCGGTATAGCAGCGGCAGAGCCATGGCCAGGACCAGCGGGGTGATGGCGGCAACCGTCCACAATTTCACGCCGCCTCCGCCCGCCAGTGCGGCCAGAGCCGTCATCACAGCTAGGCAGCCATATGCGAACAGGTACTTTGCCGGCACGATCTGCCAGGGCCGCAGGGGCGTTACTGCGGCAAAACGGTCCCAGCGGCCCTCATCGGCGCTGATGCTGTTCAGCGAGATGGTCAGTGAGAACATCGGCAGCATACCATACAGGAATCCGGCGTCCGATTCCAGAAATCGTGTAGCCGCCCACGTGACCACCAGCCATGAAAGGATCAGGTATGCCGTATAGCGGCCCATGACATATAGATCTTTCCGCAGCATTGCCAGCATAGCCGTCTCCTCCCTTCAGGCTTAGTTGTACGCCCCGTTTTGCCGCTTCCTGTAGAAATGTACGCTCAAACGGAAGGACAGCCAGGTCGCTCCGGCCGCCAGGACGGCGACTCCGGCGATCACCAGGGGCATAGGAAGCTCCGGCATTTTTGGAAGCTCTCCGAAAATGCCCATCAGCCCCATGGCCGCGCCAACGCCGGCACCCATGCAAAGGATCATGGCAAGCCGGCCCTTTTCGGACCCAAACCGGTAGAGCATCGGCAGGCCCAGCGCAGTAATGAACAGCATGACGACCGCCAGCAGGACGCTCATCTCCGCCGTCTCCTTCCAATCCGCCGCCCCCGTAGTCACGCCACGCAGGAACGCCCCCAGCACGATGATGCTTCCGCCCAACAGGGTATAGAGATAGGACAGCAGATATTTGCTCCACACCAGCTGGCCGATCCGATAGGGCAGCATGGCCGCGTAGCGGTCCCACTTGCACCGCTCGTCATAGGCAATGGAAGTCAGCGGCATCATTACTGCCATCATCATGGCATAGGTACTGCCGAAGGCTCCCATTGTGGGGATCATACTGAATATCAATGCAAGTACCAGCAGCAGGCGTCCGGATTTATCCGCCACATAGAGGTCCTTCTTCAAAAGTCCGATCATTTCTGTTCTCCTTTCACCATATACAGGATGATGTCTTCCAGGCTGGCCCGGTCCACCACCGCGTCCCGGGGCATGAACTCCCGCTCTACCAGGGCCTCCACGCCGTAGGTCCCCACCCGCCTGCCGTGAATGGCCTCCTCAGGGATGTTGGCAAGCTGTTCTTTGGAACATTTCAGGATGCCGTATTTGTCCAGCAGCAGGTCCTTCTCCTCGCACAGGACCAGACGGCCCTTGTGGAGGAAGGCGATGTAGTCGCAGATGCGCTCCAGATCGCTGACGATGTGGCTGGACAGCAGGACCGCGTGGCCCTCCTCGGCGGCAAAGTCGGCGAACACCTCCAGCAGCTCCTCCCGGACCATGGGATCCAGACCGCCGGTGGCCTCGTCCAGAAGCAGCAGCCTGGGGTGGTGGCTCAGAGCCGCCGCGATGCCCAGCTTCATGGTCATGCCCCGGGAGTAGTCCTTGAATTTCTTGTCCAGGGGCAGCTCGAAGCGCCTGATCCAGCCGTCATAGACGGCCTGATCCCAGTTCTTATAGGTGCCCGCCATGATCTTTCCCATCTGCCTGGCGTTGATGACCTCCGGCACGAAGGTCTCGTCCAGCACCACGCCGATGTCCTCCTTCAGATCCAGAAATTCTTTGCTTCGATTGTCCGTCCCCAGGACGGAGACGGTCCCGCCGTCCCGCTCCAGAGTGTCCATGATAAGGCGGATGGTGGTGCTTTTACCGGCCCCGTTTTCGCCGACCAGACCCAGGACACAGCCGTAGGGCAGGTCAAGATTCAGATCGTCCAGAGAAAAGCCCTTATAGTGCTTGCAGAGACTGCGGATCTCGATCGCGTTGCTTTCCATATTGTTTATTCCTCCTCGCTTAATACATGAAGTATATTTTGCAGCTCGTTTATGGGCAGCTCGATCTGCCGGCTCAGCTCCAGAGCGGATTGCAGATGCAGCTCGATCTCCCGCAGGCTGCTCTCCCGGGCCAGCTCCACATCCTGCTGGGCCACGAAGCTGCCCTTTCCGGCTACGGTGCAGATAAACCCGTCCCGCTCCAGCTCCTCATAGGCCCGCTTGGTGGTGATGACGCTGATGCGCAGGTCCCGGGCCAGATTGCGGATGGAAGGGAGCGGTTCCCCTGGTTTCAGCTTGCCGGACGCCACGGCCCCTTTGATCTGGCGGCATATCTGCTCATAAATGGGCTGGCCGCTGGAGTTACTGATGATGATGTCCATCGCTTCACCTCGCATCTGTTCATCTGTATATAAACAGTATACACAGTATGAGCGGTTTGTCAAGAGGGAAATAAAAATTTTTTGAAAGAATCTGAGATGGACGCTCTTGCGTTATGCCGAACAAACCGGGAAAACCCCGCCGTTTTTTGGCCTCTTTTTTCCGATCCCGGGGTTGTTCTTTCGGTAAATATATGATATAACTTGCTTACTGTGCTTCAAAATATGCCTGGATCAGGGAGGGGAATCGGATGGCGACGCAAAAGCCGGAGCGGGCCGGATACCGGATGGATATGGTACATGGTCCGCTGGCGGGGAAGATCTTGTTGTTTGCCCTGCCGCTTATGCTTTCCAGCCTGCTGCAGCTGCTGTTTAACGCCGCCGACGTGGTGGTGGTGGGCCGCTGCGCGGGGGAGGCGGCGCTGGCCGCCGTGGGGTCTACCAGCTCCCTTATTAACCTGCTGGTCAACCTGTTCGTGGGATTTTCAGTGGGCACTAACGTGGTGGTGGCACGTGACATGGGGAGCGGCAGAGAGGAAGACGTCCACAGCAGCGTCCACACCGCCATCACTATCTCGCTCATCAGCGGTGCGCTTCTGGCGGTGCTGGGGGTGGCCCTGGCCCGGCAGCTGCTGATCTGGACCTCGTCCACGCCGGACGTGATCGATCTGGCCACCATCTATCTGCGGATCTATTTTGCCGGGATGCCGGTGAACATGCTCTATAACTTCGGCTCGGCCATCCTTCGGGCCCAGGGGGACACCCGGCGTCCGCTGTACTACCTGGCTATCGCCGGAGTGACCAATGTGGCGCTGAATCTGCTGTTTGTCATCGTGTTCCGGATGAGCGTGGCGGGAGTGGCGCTGGCTACCATCATCTCTCAGGCGGTGTCCGCCCTGCTGGTGCTGGGCTGCCTGATGAGGGATGAGGGGCCGCTGCATCTGGACCTGCGGGAGCTGCATCTGGACAAGCGTATTGTGAAACGGATCTTGCAGGTGGGACTGCCTGCCGGTTTCCAGGGAATTGTATTCTCCCTGTCCAATGTGGTGATCCAGTCCTCCATCAACTCCTTCGGCTCCACGGCCATCATGGCCGGGTCTTCTGCTTCCGCCAATATCGAGGGGTTCGTCTACGTATCCATGAACTCCTTTTATCAGACGGACCTGACCTTCACCAGCCAGAACTACGGCGCGGGGGAGTGCCGCCGGGTGGACCGGTCTTTGATACTCTGCCAGCTCTATTCCCTGATTTTTGGCCTGGTTCTTGGAAATCTGGCAGTATTCTTCGGGCATCCGCTGGCTTCTGTCTACGCGCCCGGCGAGGAGGAGGTTATTGCGCATGCCATGCTGCGGCTGAAATATGTTTGCAGCCTGTATTGCCTTTGCGGTGTGATGGACGTGATGGTGGGCGCACTGCGGGGATTAGGGTACTCGGTAGTGCCCATGATCGTGTCCATGGTAGGGGCCTGCGGGGTGCGGCTGCTGTGGGTAGCGACGATCTTTCAGGTGTATCATACGCCCGCAGTGCTGTATCTGTCGTACCCGGTGAGCTGGACCATTACCGCCGCCGTGCATATCGGATTTTTCTTCTGCATCCGGAAGCGGGCCTACGCCAAGTGCGGCATCCATGGGATGCGTCCCGACGATCTGCCGCCAGAGAAGGCGCGGCAGGCCGGTACAGAATGATAGATATATAAAAGAGAGTGCCACAAACACCGTTTGCGGCACTCTCTTCTATCATTTCATCATCTTCCGGCAGGACCTCGCCAGCTCGTCCAGCGTCGAGCAGGGGGCCATCTGGCACAGGGAGGCCATGGTCCGGATGCTGGCCATATAGGGCCACTTCCTCTGGGGGATGGGGTTGAGCCACAGCACTCTGCCCGCCTGCCGGCGGGCCTCCAGAAGAGCCTGTGCGGCCCGGGGGAGGTCGATGGTTTTGGTGTCCGAGAGGATCAGCAGCGTAGTGGATGGCCCCAGGGGCGCGGGGCGGCGGCTGGTCAGGTCCTCCAGAGCGGCCCCCAAGTCCGTGCCCCGGCCGAACAATCCGGAGGAGCGGACGTAATCCCGAAAGGCATCCATATTTTGCAGGGCAAAGGGATCCACCTCCCGCACCTCCTCGGAAAAAAGAAATGTCTGGGAGGATTCGGAGATGTCCGACATGGACTTGATGAACCGCAGGACGAACTCGGAAAACTGGAGCATGGAGCCGGACACGTCGCACAGCAGCACCAGCCGCCGCTTCTTCTGCCGCTTCCGGCGGTAGGAGAGGCGGTAAAAGCTTCCGCCGGTCTCCAGCCCCTTGCGGATGGTGCGGCGGAAATCCAGCTTTCCGCTGTGGCCCCGGGACTGCCGGCGGCGGCTCAGCTCCGCGTCCAGCTGCCGGGAGATGGCTGCAATGAGGGCCGCCGCCCGGGGGATGTCGGCGTCCTTGAACTGGGAGATATCCCGGTAGAGCAGGGCAAGGTCCGGGTCTACGGACTCGCTGCCGATGGCGGCGTCGTCCTCCATGGCCATCTGCTGCTCCAGCAGGAAGCGCGTGAACACGGAGCGGATGAAGTTGCTGTAGAGCTTCGGACTGCGCTGGAGGTTGCCCTGCATTTTTTCCAGCATCCGCCGCAGCTGGTCCCGCTTGTCGTCCCCCATGCGGACGTAGACCTCCTGCAGGTCCTCCCGCAGGTCCATGGGCCGTCCGTTGACCTGCATTTCCTGCTCCGCCTCCTGACGGCGCTGGGCCAGCTCGCGGGCCTCGGCCTCCTGCTTCCGGCGAATAACGTCCCGCTGCTCCACGCTGACGAAGAAGCCGTCGAAGCAGCGCTGAAAGACCGCCTGCTCCTCCCGGCTCTTGGCGTAGACCGCCTGGAGGGCCAGACGCACGGTTTCCCGGTCGCTGAGATCCAGCGCCGTCAGAATCTGGCAGGCATCCGCCGTCTCCCGCATCCCCACTGCCAGTCCTTCCCGGCGCAGCAGGGCAGAAAACTCCGCCAGCTTTTCCAGATAGACGCTCATGCCGGATGGTGGCCGCAGGCCCCGCAGTGTTCATGGCCCGGCTCGAGGGTGTGCCCATGCGCACAGGCCTCGCCATAGAGGACTTCTTCGGCGGCGTCCAGATCCTCGCTGCTTTTCAGCACAAAGCCCATGGTCTGCCCGGCGGCTTCCCGGGTCAGGTCGCTGATGCCCAGGGCTTCCAGAGCGGAGACCCAGTCCAACGTTTCCGCGATGGAGGGCTTTTTCAGGATGCGCTCGCTCTGGCGCAGGTCATGGATGGCCTGGGCCACCTGGACGGCCAGATGCTCGTTGACATTGGGGGCCTTGGCCCGGATGATGGCGGTCTCCCGCTCAATGTCCGGGTATTGCAGATAGAGGTAAGCGCACCGCCGCCGCAGGGCCTCCCCCAGAGGCCGGGCGCGGTTGGAGGTCAGGATGACGAAGGGGATGGAGCTGGCCCGGATCACCCCGGATTCCGGGATGGTGACCTGCATTTCGCTGAGAAGCTCCAGCAGGAACGCCTCGAATTCCTCATCGGATTTGTCGATCTCATCGATGAGCAGGACCACCGGCTTTTCAGAACGGATAGCCCGCAGCAGGGGGCGTTCCAGCAGGTACTCGCTGCTGAACAGGGAGCGGGTCAGCTCGTCCGCGTCCCGGCGGTTCATCTGTACCTGGATGCTCAGAAGCTGCTTCTGATAGTTCCATTCGTAGAGGGCTTTGCTCTCGTCCAGCCCTTCATAGCACTGGAGGCGTACCAGCTCCCGGTCCAGAGCGGCGGCCATGACCTTGGCGATCTCGGTCTTGCCCACGCCGGCGGGGCCTTCGATGAGCAGCGGGCGTCCCAGCTGGAGGGCGACCAACAGGGTGGTGGCGACCTCCGCGCCGCAGAGGTATTTGGCTTCGTCCAATTTCGCCTGAAGGGAAGAGATATCCATATGGGGATCTCCTTTGTGAAGTATTTAACAGAAAGCTATCCAGAGGATACCATAAATTCAGGAAAAATGCAATGAGATTTTGGTGGAAAAATGGAGCGGGATGGGGTAGAATAGATAAAAGAAGAGGGGATCTTTGCCGCGCTTCGCGCGGCGAGGGAGTTGTTTCTCCTCGGAAGCCCGTGGGCTGTCCGCCCCCGGACCCCGGACCTACTTTTGCCGCGCGGCAAAAGTAGGCAAAAACGCGCTTAAACCTGCGGTTTAAGAATCCCTCTCTCGGCTTTGCCTGTTCGGCAAATCCTCGGCGAGGGCTAAAGGGCTGTGCGGCGGGTTCCTTGGAAAGGCGAAGCCTCCGAATTTCCAGTTCTCCTTCAGCCGCTCTGGTACTTGTAGAACTCCGGCTGCCGCCCTTCCAAAGGGGTACTGCCTGCAAGGGGCACACGTTCTAACGAACCAAACAGCAAATTCGCACCGCCCCACCAGACCCTCGTGCCGAGTGCCGCGAGGCAACCGGGCAGCCGCAGGCTGCCGGGACGGTCGTTGGCGGCGTAGCCGACAATGACGTCCCTCGATAGAACCGTGCGCAGAAGTAAGCACCGGCATCGGCCCAAGGCATTGACAACAGACCAGCCAGTCCAAAGGTCGTAGCGTAACCAAACACCCCCGTAATGAAGAAGGATTCTCAAGGAACGCAGTTCCTTGAGTGACCTTTTGGTTCTTTTCGTTCACACGAAAAGAATGCCCCCGCCCCGGCGAGGGGCGAATCTGACTGTTAGAAACAAGCGGAGGCGGCCCGCAGGGCCGCAGAAGAAAACAGGAGGGAAACCATGAAAGAACAGGAAATGATCGACCTGGCACTGGAGCTGGGCTTCGCCAACGCTGCGATGATGGATACGAAGGACCTGATCTTTATGCCCTCCTTCCGCCCTCTCTGCGCCGAAAATCTCTGCGGGAAATACGGCGTCAACTACGCCTGCCCGCCGGACTGCGGCACGGTGGAGGAAATGGAGGCCCGGGTCCGCCGCTGGCCCAGAGCGCTGGTCCTCCAGACCATGTGGGACATCGAGGATCCCATGGACGAGGCCCGGACCAAACCGGCCAAGGGAACCCATAACCGGATGACCAGAGAGCTGATCGACCGGGCGGACCGTCCGGGCCTGATGGTCGGTTCCGGAGGGTGCAGCCTGTGCGCGCCCTGCGCCATCACCGAGGGAAAGCCCTGCCGGTTCCCGGACAAGCGCTACTCCTGCATGTCGGCCTACTGCATTTTTGTTCAGGAAATGGCGGCCTCCTGCGGCATGGAGTACGACTGTGGGCCTGGGGTTGTGGCGTTTTTCAGCATGTTCTGCTTTGACCCGGAAAATGAGGTGAAATGATGCTGCTGGCCATTGATGTGGGGAATTCCAACCTGTCTGCCGGAGTTTTCCAGGAAGAGACGCTCCTGATGAAGGGCAAAATTTCCGTACGGACCAGCCGCAGCGCCGATGAGTACGCGGCTGTCCTCTATGACCTGATGCGCATGAACCATATTTCCCGGGAGCAGATCACCGGATGTATCCTGGCCTCCGTAGTGCCCGAACTCACCGGACTGGTGGAGGAGGCGGCGCGTCTGGTCACCGGCGGGGAGGTCCTGCGGGTAGGCCCCGGCATCCGCACGGGCTTCCGCATTGGGATAGACGATCCCTCCCAGCTGGGGGGAGACCTGGCCGCCGATACGCTGGCCGGGCTGACGGAGTATGGCGCGCCGCTGATCGTGGTGGACGCGGGAACGGTGACCACCATCATCGCCGTGGACAAGGACCGGACCTACCTGGGCGGGTGCATCCTGCCGGGCATCCGACTAAGCGCCCAGCTGCTGAAGGAGACCACCGCCCTGCTGCCCTCCATTGAGCTGGGGAGCGGGGAAGAGGACTGCCTGGGGCGCAACAGCGCCGATGCTATGCGCTGCGGACTGCTGCTGGGAAGCGCCATGATGGTGGACGGCTTTGTGGACCGCTACGCCGCCCTGCCGGGAATGGCGGGGGCGAAATGCGTAGCCACCGGCGGCTCCGCTGCCCTGGTGACCGCGCGATGTGCCCGGGAGCTGATCCGGGACCCAGAGCTGACGCTGAAGGGCCTGCGGTATCTCTATGAGCTGAACCGGCCGAAAAAGCGGTAGTAACGGCATTCGCCGTTGTTACATATTTTGCGCGCCGTACCCCGGCATGGGGACGGCAGCGCGAGGTGAAATATCCTCAAAGGAGAACGTAACTATGAGCAACACAAGCACGAAAGTCCGCGAGATCACACTGACGGCGATACTCGCGGCGATCATCCTCCTCATGGCCTTCACCCCTCTGGGCTACCTGCGGGTAGGGCCGGTGTCCATCACCTTCCTGGTCATCCCTGTGGTCATCGGCGGCATGACCCTGGGCCCCGTGCGGGGCGGCTTCCTGGGCGCTGTGTTCGGGGCTACCAGCTTCGCCCAGTGCTTCATGGGCGACCCCTTCGGCGCGGCGCTGATGGCCCTGAGCCCTCTGGCGACGGCGGCGGCCTGCTTCATCCCCCGCGTCCTCATCGGCGTGGTGGCCGGGCTGCTGTTCCCCGCGCTGCTGAAGGTGAGCCGCAGTCACGCGCTGGCCTTCATTGTCACCGCCGTGGCCGGGACGCTGACCAACACCGTTCTCTTCGTGGGCATGGTGGTAGGCTTCTTCCAGGGCTCCTACTTTGGCGGCAGTCCCTTCTGGACGATCTTCGCCGGCTTCTTCACGGTGAACGTGGCCCTGGAGCTGGCGGTGGGCGTCGTCGTCAGCGCGGCGCTGAGCGCGGTGCTGGACCGGTTCGTACTCAAGGCTCCCCGGTATCAGATCGCGGAGTAAACGAAATATAGCGAGGGCGCGCTCCTGTCGGGAGCGCGCCCGGTTTTTATCAGAGCTGCTTGGCGAGGAGGAGGCTTTGCTCAGTGAGTTCCCGCCTCATCTCTGTGGACATCAGCCACTCCCATTTTGGAGCCTCCGGGTGGAGAGGATGCAGGTCGGACGCCATCAAAAGTGCAGCCGCTTTTACACCGAGGTGCTGGGAAACGCTGAAAACCGCTGATGTCTCCATGTCGACCCCGACCGCGCCCTTCTCCCGCCATATCCGCTCTTTCAGAAAGGTCTGGCGGTATACAGCATCCGTAGATACGATCGGGTAGGCGTGCAGTTTCAGCAGGGACAAAGCGGTACGATGCAGATCCGGATCGGGGACGGACGCCTCGATCGACTCATAATAATGGAGGGACGTCCCTTCCTCCACGAATGCCTTCTCGGGGATGACGGTCTCTCCCGGCCGGATCAGTGTGGAAAAGGCGCCGCACATCCCAACAGCAACAATATTTTTTACGCCCAGTACCCGCAGGGTTTCGACAGTATCCGCCGCCTGCGGCGCGCCGGAGCCGCCATTCAAAAAGCAAATCGGCAAATGGAGCATTTCCCAGATGGGCCGGCGGTTCAAAAAGCAGGGGAAAAGCTCCGGCAGTTCTCTTGAAGCGTAGTTAGCGGCGAGATGATCCGTTCCCTTGCTCATAAAGAAGACGATGGCCGTCTGCGGAAGACACAGATGGCAGCCGCGATGTGCGCTGTGTATCTGTTCATAGGGGGTGATTACCGGTTTTGTATCGTCATCTGGCAAGCACCACATGACCGTTTTACCTCCTTTGGATCGATCAGCCGTTTTGCGGACAGGAAAGGTTTACCCGATCTCCCCCGCCCGGATGGCGTCCGCAATCTCCTTCGCATAATAGGTAATCAGCATGTTCGCCCCCGCCCGGAACACCGACAGGGCGGTCTCGCACATGATCCGCCGCTCGTCCACCAGCCCGGCGGCAGACGCTGCTTTTATCATGGCATACTCCCCGGACACCGAATAGGCGCACAGGGGCAGATCAAAGGAATCCGCGCACTCACGGATCACATCCAAATAGCTCAGCGCGGGCTTCACCATCAGAATATCCGCCCCCTCGGCGGCATCCAGGGCGCACTCCCGGAGGGCCTCCTTCCGGTTGTGCGGGTCCATCTGATAGCCCTTCCTGTCCCCGAAGGAGGGGGCCGATCCGGCGGCGGCCCGGAAGGGACCGTAGAAAGCGGAGGCGTACTTGGCGGAGTAGGCCATGATGGCGGTATTCTGGAAGCCGTTTTCATCCAGCGCCTTCCGCAGGACCGCCACGTGGCCGTCCATCATATCCGAGGGGGCCACCATGTCCGCCCCGGCGGCGGCGTGGCTGACGGCAATCTTAGCCAGATGCGCCAGGGTTTCATCGTTGTCTACCTCGTGACCGTGAAGAATGCCGCAGTGCCCGTGGTCCGTATACTCGCACATGCACACATCGGTAATGACGGTAAAGTCCGGATACCGGGCCTTGATGGCCCGGACGGCTTCCTGAATGACGCCGCGCTCCGCCCAGGCGGAGGACCCGCATTTGTCCTTCTCCGCCGGAAGGCCGAAGAGGATGCAGTGCTTCATGCCGTGGGCCAGACACTCCTCCACGGCGAGGCACACGCTGTCCAGGCCGTAGTGGTTCTGGCCCGGCAGGCTCTCGATGGGCCGGACGCCGGAGAGGGTTTCGTCCACGAAAATGGGATAGATAAGTGCCTCCGGGCTCAGCCGGGTCTCCCGGTTCAGACGGCGGATAGCGTCGGTCCGCCGCAGGCGGCGGGGGCGGTTGGTCAGGTCCATGGGGAAATCCTCCTCAAATCATGAAATTGGCAATACCATAGATCAGATGGCAGACGGTGAAGACCGTAATAGGGATTACCGCGATGCCGTTTTTTCTGCCCAGTGCAAAGAAAAGGAAGCACAGGCAGGGGGGAAGCGTCAGCAGCGCCACCACAGGCGGACCGGCAAATCCGGCATAATAGCACACCCACCCGGCTGCATAGAGCCCTCCGCAGCAGAGAGAGGCGCAAATGAACGGCGAGAGACGCAGCCGTTCCCGATCCCGGTTCACAACTGCGCAGAGCGCCGCTGCAAACAGAATCTGGCATACGGACGCGATGCCGTCCACCACCGGGGTAATAGATTCCTGCCGCAGAATGTCGTCAGGCGCCGGAAGGTTGAACCAGACGAAATTGGGGAGCATCATCAGAAAAAACAGCAGCAGTCCCCCGGGGTCGAAGGCCAGCTTGTACTTCCTCATTTGACCGAACGGAGGGCAATCCCTCGCAGCATGTCCCGGTACAGCTGGTCCTGGTCCTCCACGTCGATCATCAGCCACCGCTGGCCGTTACCCTCCTTTGTGCGGTCATAGATTTCCCGCATCGCCGGGCAGCAATTGGGCAGCATCGCCTCAAAGGCGTCCTTTTCCCTCCGCCCGATCACCAGCATCACGGTAAAGTATTGCTCGCGGGGATAGATCGTACACAATGTTTTCCCAGATTTCTGGAATTTGACATTCCACCCCTTTTCCATGCTGCACGCGCTGTACTCGATTTTTTCCCTGCCGGAATAGGTTTCCGTCAGTTCCGCGCAGAAGTGTGAAAAGACCGGATTCCTGATATAGGCCCCAAACTCGTCCAGCGTTGGGCGGTAGTCTCTGTTTTGCAGGTCAATGTGATTCACAGCGATATCAGCCTCCCGGTCATTAAGGTTCAAAGCGGCCATAGCCCCACCATTGGGGGACCAGCTTCTTGAGACGTACCGTCTCCCGCGTCTCATAGTCCAGCAGAATTTCGATTTCTCCGCTGTCACGGTCCAGCTGCATCATGAATTCCCGGCATACGCAGCAAGGAGGACCGATTTTGCCGTCCCGCATGACGGCGAGGATCTTTTCGATCCGGCTTTCTCCGTGGGTAATCATACAGGCTATGGCATTGCGCTCCGCGCACATGCCCAAGCTGGCGGCGGTGTCGATGCAGACGCCTGTGTAGATGTTTCCCGCCTTGGTCCGCAGGGCGGCGGCGACGCCTCCGGCGTCAATAAAAGGAGATACGGCGCGGTCGTTCTGCACCTTCCTTGCGGCGGTGTATAGCTCTTCCCAGATATCCATAGTATTCCTCACTTTTCAAGCGCCAGCTCCACCAGAGCGTCGATTGCCGCTTTGCCGGCGGTCTTTACGGAAATATGATGCTTTTCCGCCTCCCCGGCGGTCTGCTTCCCAATGCACAGCCCCGTGAAACGGCTGAAATCCGCGTCCTCGCCTATGGCGGAGACGAAGCCCTTCACGGTGGAGGCGGAGGTAAAGGTCACAAAATCGAACCTGCCCGCCTCCAGCTCCTCCCGCAGCGCCAGGGAACGGGGGTTATCGTAAATGGTGCGGTAAACGGCAATGTCGTCGTAAGGGACGCCCGCTGCCGCCAGCGCGTCCGTCAGAGCCGGGGAACCCTCCTCCGCCCGCAGCAGCAGGACCCGGCCTGCCGCCGTTTCTGCCAGCGCCCCGCCCATGTGGGCGGCATTGCAGACTGCCGGAATGAGGTCGGCGGTAAGGCCGTGGGTCTCCAACGCTTTCCCTGTGGCTGGGCCGATGGCGGCCAGCTTCACGCCGCCCAGGGCGCGGGCGTCCTTTCCCATGTCCCGCAGGCAGGTCCAAAACGCATCCACCCCGGCGGCACTGGTAAAGCCCAGCCATTCGTATTCCGTGAGCTGGTCCAACGCCGCTTCCATAGCGGGACAGGGGGAGATGGCCTCCGTGCGGATACAGGGGAATTCCACTGCGTCTGCCCCCAGGGCCCGCAGCTTCTCTGAAAGCGTTCCCGCCCGGCCCTTTGGCCGGGTGACCAGAAGACGCTTTCCATGAAGAGGCAGGCGTTCAAACCAGCACAGGGCTTCTGCCAAGGCGCACACACCGCCCACAATGATAAGGGCGGGACTATGGATCTCCATTTCTTCCGCCCTGCTCCGCAGGGTGCCCAGAGTGGCGCTGCACCGGCGCTGGCCGGGGAGCGTTCCGCGCTCTACCATGGCGGCCGGCGTATCCGGGTCCATTCCGGCCTCCAGCAGGCCCTCCGCAATGACGGGCAGGGCAGTTACACCCATAAGGAACAGCAGGGTTCCGCCGGTGCGTACCAGGGCCTCGAAGTCGATATCCAGTTCCGCGCCCTCCCGGGCGTGGCCGGTGACAATGTGCAGGGAGGAGGCGTAATCACGGTGGGTTACCGGAATGCCTCCGTAGGCCGCCGCCGCGATGGCGGAGGTGACTCCGGGAATTTCCTCGAAAGCTGCGCCGCCCCGTGCCAGGGTTTCCAGCTCCTCGCCTCCCCGTCCGAAGACAAACGGGTCGCCGCCCTTCAGACGCACTACGTTGTTCCCCGCGAGGGCTTCCTCCAGCAGAATCCGGTTGATCCGGTGCTGTGGAACCGGATGACGGCTGGCCTGCTTACCCACATCGATCCGCCGGGCGGCAGAGGGAATCAGCTCCAGTACGGCAGGACTCACCAGCCGGTCGTAGACCACCACCTCCGCCTGCTCAAGGGCCCGCAGGCCCTTGACAGTCAGCAGTCCCGGGTCCCCGGGCCCGGCGCCTACCAGCGTTACTTTTCCGGACATGAGGCGTCCTCCTTCAATTTCTTTGCCAGGTTCTTCGCCAGGGCTTCGCCCTCCCCGGCGGGGCCGGAGACCGAACCTCTCCAGATGCGGTCCGCCTCATCCACGTACATACCGGCAATGGTGACGGTATCCCCGTCTGCCTGGGCACAGGCTGCGATGGGGGAGGAGCAGCCGCCGTTCAGCGCCCGGACGAAAGCCCGCTCCGCCAGGGCGCAGATCTCCGCTTCCCGGTCCCGGAGACAGTCAAAAATCATCCGCTCCATATCTGCCCGGCACTGGACAGCCAGGATGCCCTGCCCGGCGGCGGGCAGCAGCTCTTCCGGAGCAAAATACCGGCTGATGCGATGCTCCAGTCCCAGCCGCTTCAGCCCAGCTGCCGCCAGTATCAGCGCGCCGTATCCGCCCTCATCCAGCTTTCGCAGACGGGTCTGCACGTTGCCCCGAACGGGCCGGACCTCCACTTCCGGGAACATCTCCCGCAGCTGGACCCGCCGCCGGGGGCTGGCGCTGCCGGCGGGCAGCCGGGCATCCCACTCCGAGGCGCCCTCCGGCAGCACCAGGGCATCCCGGGGATCTTCCCGCCGGAGGAAAGCGGCGATTGGCAGATCCTCCGCCAGATCCATGGGCAGGTCCTTGCAGCTGTGGACCGTCAGATCCACCCGCCCCTCCCGAAGGGCATCGTCCAGCTCCCTGACGAACAGGCCCTTGCCGCCCACCTGGTCCAGGGTGCGGTCCAGAATTTTGTCCCCGGTGGTCTTCATAGTCACCAGCTCCAGCCGGATGTCCGGATAGGCAGCCTGGAGGGCATCCATCACCAGTCTTGACTGGATGACTGCCAATGTGCTGTCCCTGCTGCCCACACGCAGCGTTCGGTTATGTTTCATGCTCAGCGTTCTCCAGAATTTTCCTGATTTTTTTTGCTGTCCGTGCGGTTTTGCCGTGGTCCGTACCGTCTCCTACAAGACCGGCCACCATTCCGTCCCCCTCACACACGGCGGGAAAGAAGAAATCACAGTCCGACGGGTTGTCTGCGCGGTTGAAAAATATGCCCAGCCGCCGTGCCTCCCGGCCTGCGGCCTCGTTGACTTGGGGATCATCTGCTGCGGCTGCCGCAAGAAATGCTCCGGTCAGGTCGCCCGGCGCGTATTTCCGCGGAATATGGCGGATACCAACAGCCTTCCGCGACAGGGCAGGGGAGACCACGGTCACCTCCGCCCCGAACCGTACGAGAACCTCTGCCCGCCGCAGTCCTACCGTTCCGCCGCCGATGACCACGGCGCGTTTCCCGGTGAGATCTACGAACAGGGGAAACCGCTTAGTTTCCATCCCGCTTCACCACCACAACAGAAAAATACCCGCTGTCCGCCGGTGCGCAGGAGAATTGGGGAAATATCCGCTCAGTCTCCATGCCGCAGTTTTCCACCATAGCGGCATGGTCCAGCAGGCCGTACTCCGCCAGAGTGTCCCGCAGCCTGCCGATTTCCCGGCCCGCTTTCATAAATATGTAGTTGGCGTCTACGGCCAGACAGTCGCCCACATCCTTGTGGGAGGCGGGAACGATCATCAGCCGGTCACTGCCCTCGCACAGCCCGGTTCCCAGAACAGCCGCTGCCGCGCAGAAGGAGGGGACACCGGGAATCAGCCGTGCGTCGTAGCCCATGGCCAATACCCGGCGGTGGGTGTAGAGGTAGGTGGAATAGATAGAGGGGTCCCCCAGGGTAATAAAAGCCACTGTTTTCCCTTCATCCAGCAGCCCGGAGATCTGCCGGGCGTTTTTTTCATAGGCGGCCTCCAGCTGTGCCGGATCCCGAGTCATGGGGGCGGCACAGCAGAGGAGGGGCTTGTCCTCTGCCAGAGGGCCGATGATGGTCAGGGCGGTCTTTTCTCCCGCCCCCTTGTCGGGAACGGCGATGACGTCCGCCTCCCGGAGGATTCTCTGGGCTTTCAGGGTCAGAAGTTCTGGATCCCCGGGACCCACGCCAACACCATATAAAATACCTTTTTCCATGGCAGTATGTTTTCCTCAATCTTTCTTTGCGGCTCTGAGGGCCGCCTGGAAGTTGTTTCTATTCGTTCCCCCGGGGCCTGCCCGGCCCCGGACCCTGGGGTACTTTTGCCCCGCTGCACCGCACAAACGGCGATGGCGGCAGACCGGTTATAGAAGCGGCGGCCCCGCAGGGGCCGCAGATAAGGATTGCTTACCGCTCCCCCTCGTCTTCACCCGGTGCGGCGGGGACCGCAGCTTCTTCCACGGCGGCTTCCGCCGCCTTCCGGGCTGCCAGCCGGTTCACAAACAGAGCCTCCTGCCCGTGGGGATGCTTCCGCTTGTTGATAATAAGCACCGTAAACCCTGCAATGATAAAAATGACGCTCAGCAGCTGGCTGACCAGAATAGGACGGCCAAACAGCTCCCAGCCGAAAAGCTTCAGCGTATCGGTGCGCATCCCCTCAATCCAGGCCCGGCCCAGGCCGTACCAGATAAAATAGAAGCAGGTGTTTTCTCCGTCAAATGTCCGGGCCTTGGAAATCACAAACACGATCAGCAGCAGTCCTGCCAGGTTCCACAGGCTCTCATACAGGAACGTGGGATGGACCTCGATGTACTCCGAGGCGGACACCCACACCCGCATCCGCCAAGGTACGGTGGTCTCCCCGCCGAATACCTCCCGGTTGACAAAGTTTCCCCACCGGCCCACGGCCTGTCCAATGAGCAGGCCCATGACCCCCAGGTCCGCGAAAGCGCCGAAGGAGAGCTTCTTCCGCCTGCAGAAGACCTTCAGTACGAAAAATGCGACAATGACCGCCCCGTAGATAGCCAGCCCGCCATCCCAGATAGCAGCCATCTTTCCGAAGTTCAGACTGCCGTCCGCCCGGCGGAAAAGGTCCAGATAAAATAGCACATAGTAGACTCTGGCGCCAATAATACACAAAGGAATCTGCCAGATCATCATATCGTAGATATTATCCTCGGTGATGCCGTACTTTTTCCCCTGCCTGCAGCAAAACAGCACAGCCAGAATCAGTCCGGCGCAGATGATGATTCCGTACCAGCGCACGCCGTTCCCCACAGGAATGGCAACCGGGTCTGGATTGACGGACCACTCCCCGAAGAGGCCGGGGAAGCTGATGGGCATGTCGGTTCTTGCGTATTCGTAAATCATAAAGGTTCCTCCTTGTTCAGTTGACGGTGGACCGTCATTGACCCGTGGCCTGCGACTGACCCCGGCAGTCCGCGGCAGCCTGAATGATGGACAGGGCGGCCCGCTCCGGGGTGATGTTTTCCCGGAGGAAGGCCTCCACGTCGGCTTTGGTGACGGTGTCAAAGACCTCCGGAAAACGGTAGTAGTCAAATCCGTGGAATTGGCCCTCGGCCATGCTCACGGCAATATTCTCAAAGGAGTTGAGGCTGCGGAGCATCCCGCCATAGCTGGCCCGCCGGATCTGCTGGTAGAAGGCCTCGTCGATGCCGCCTTCCCCCAGCTTCTTCGCCTGCCGGTTGAGTTCCTCAAAAACCCGGCGGGGGTCCTTGGCATCGCCGCCTGCATAGACGTAAGCCACCCCGGGCAGCATGTCGAAGTTGCCCCCCAGGCTGCCGTTGATAACGCCCTCCTCATAAAGGCGGGTGTAGAGGGGACTGCTGTCTCCGAAGAGTACGTCACAGGCCAGGTCTCCGATGATGCTCTGGCGCAGAAGAGCCTCGCCGCCGCTTTGGGGGCGGCATTTGTAGCCGACCAGGAACATGGGCATGGAAACCTCCATGTTCATGCACTTTTCCTCCGCGGCGGGGGAAAGGGATTCCTCCGTACCATAGTCCCGGTCAATAGCGGGGCCGCTCTGGCCGGGAAGAATGGCTTCCGCTTCCGCGGCCACCTTTTCCGGGTCCATGTCTCCCACGCAGACCAGAACCATATTGGCTGGTGTATAAAACGCCTTGTGACAGTCGTAGAGAGTCTGCGGGGTGATCTGCCGGATGCTCTCCACAGAGCCCGCTACCGGTATCCGGGCGGGGCTGGAGCGGTAGAGGCATTCCATTAGATTGGCGTAGACCCGCCAGTCCGGGTCATCCTCAATCATGCGGATCTCCTGGGCAATGATGCCCTGCTCCTTGTCCACACTCTCCTGGGTGAAGTACGGCACGGAGACGAAGGAGAGGAGGATGCGAAGGTTTTCATAGAATTTTTCCGTACACTCCACGTAGTAGGCGGTGATGGCGTTGCTGGTAAAGGCATTGTCGTGGGCGCCGTTTTTGGCAAGCTCCTGGAGGGCGTTGCCCTCCTCTGTGTCAAACATTTTGTGTTCCAGATAGTGCGCGATACCGGCGGGCGTATCCTGCCACTGGCCATTCAGCCGGAAGCGGAGATCCATGCCGCCGTAGCGCACGGCAAAAAAGGCATACCGCTTGGCGTGAAAGGGCTTGTTGACGACCACTACCTCCAGGCCGTTGGCGAGCTGCCGGCGAAAAACCTTTTCCCCCAGCCGGGGATATTCTGCCGCTCTCATTCCACCGCCTCCTTTCCCTTCAGGAAATAAATTGTGTCCGGCTTTACCGCTCCGGCGGCTTCCCGGATGCGTTCTCCGGTGACCGCCTGGAGGGCGGCGATCAGGCCGGGAATGGTTTCATCGCTTCCCGCAGCGGCCTGACCCATTACAAAATCCTCCAGGGAGCTGGGTGAGTCCTCCATAGTGCGCAGGCTGCTGAGGAGGGACTCTCTGGCCCCTGTCAGCTCCCAGTCCTCCCATTCTCCGTTTTTCAGGGCTTCCAGCTGTCTGAAAATTTCCTCCACCGCCCGGGTGTAGTTGGCAGACTCGATGCCGGAGGATACGGTAATCAGGCCCTTCAGCCGGTGATAGGCGCTGCCTGCGTAATAGCACAGAGAGAGCTTTTCCCGCACGTTCAAAAAGAGCTTGGAGTTGCTGGTGCCGCCGAACATGGCGTTCATCAGCATGGTGGCGGGCATGTCTCCGCTGTCTGTGCGGCAGCCGATGCACAGCTTTCCCTGGGAGACGTCCATCTCCTCTTCCACCACCTGAGCAGGCTCCCGGGGGGGACGGCGGACGGTGGCCGCAGGCTCCAGCCCGCCCTGCCGGGGCAGAGCGGCAAAGGCTCTGGCAAAGGCTCCGGCTACCCGCTTTTCCGGGGCAGAGCCGCAGTAGAACAGCTCCAGACGGCCCTTGGGCAGGACGTCGTGATAATAGCTGTTCAGCTTCTGGAGGGAGATCTTCTCCACATCCTTGGCGCTGCCCATGCGGCCTACGCCGTAGCGCTCACCGGCGCACATTTCTTCCAGCAGCCGCCGGGCGGCATAGGAACGTTTGTCGTTGATATCGCTGCGGATAAGGTCCGCCAGATTTTCCCGTTCGCTCTCCACGTATTCCTCCAGCAGCCGCCCGCCCCGGGTGATGGGGGAGCAGTAAAACTCTCCCAGCAGGTCCGTCAGCTTCTCCAGAAGTTTCTCGCCCTTTGGGAGAAAGCGGTCGTCCACGCAGCTGGCAACAAAGCCGAAGAGCTGGTTTTCACCCTTCTTGCGTACCGTAGGCTCCAGCCGTGCGCCGTAGAGCATATCCAGTTCCCGGCCGATGGCGGCCATATCCGGACAGCGAACGGTGCCCCGGTTGAGAACGTTGACCAGCAGAGCGTTGCGTCCGGCGGTCTCCTTCTCCAGCGGGGCGGCCATTTGGGCGCTCAGGAAGCTGGTTTTGAATTTCTCGGAGGGAATGTAAGTCAGGTAGACGTTGTTCATCAACAGCTGTCGAGTCATGGGAGGCTCTCCTTCTTTTGTCAATTCCGTTCTAGTATATACCTTTTTGATCGAAGTTTCCATAGGGGGACGGAATATTTTTCTGCGGAGGCTTAAATTGTGAGGAATCTGTATCAAGCATCCATTAAAGGATTGGACTGTGGACGTCCCACAGGTGTATCCATTGCAGCAACCATCTCTGCGGCCCGATAAAAAATTTTTGTTCTTTTATTGAGAAGTAGTATCAACTGAGATTCACAGTGATGAATCAGCAAGACGAAGCAAAGCCCGGGCCGGAGGCAATGCCTCCGGCCCGGGTGCTGGCTATTTGTTTGG
>ERZ779621.314-NODE-314-length-24548-cov-36.329441_pt1 | contig 24548 bp, 27 predicted proteins | sample MGYA00514215_ERZ779621 | MGnify/ENA primary metagenome ERZ779621 (study PRJEB29562, sample SAMEA4376715) | mouse gut metagenome | isolation source: Cecum | study: EMG produced TPA metagenomics assembly of the A DSS colitis mouse model was used to assess the...
ATAGAGCACATGCCTATAATGGCGATACCAACCAGCCTAAAATCAATATAAATGGTACAACTATACAAACAAGTTATTCTGGATACTATACAGCAATAAAATTCTGATACTATTCATACATCGATAGGGCAGGCTGGAAAAGAGCTGTATCACACCAACCAATGATGATCTGGCAGGACAAATATGTAAATGAAGGGAGGTGAATAATTATGACAGAAATCTTCAGCGGATAACGGCGAGCTGATGCCGATTGATGATGTGTCAATATTGTGGCGCTAGGCATTATTTAACCTGTATAATAGAAGGAAGATATGAGGGCTGTCCATAGTACAAAATTATACGGGCAGCCATTTTTATGTTTGGAAAGGGGCGAAATAGATGGATAATCCAGTAACACACAGGGAATTAGATCAGTTCCAGGAGCTGATGGAGTCTGAAAATGAGCGATTAAAAGAGGAGAATAACAGGCAGAATCACCGCATCAGCGTGCTGGAAGACAGCGTACGCGAAATCTCTAATCTGGCGGCCTCAACGGAAAAGCTGGCTGCGAACATGGAGAACATGCTGAAAGTCCAGGAATCGCAGAGCAGGCGCCTGGACCAGATCGAGAGCAGGGACGGTGAAAAATGGCGTAAGGCAGTGGCATATATCGGAACCGCCATCTTAGGGGCAGTCATGGCTATCGTTTTTGCAAAGATCGGATTATAGGGGGACAGAATGTATGGATCACAAAAAAGAAAAAGGGATCCTCTCCGGAAAACTGAAAAAAGTCATAAATAAAATAGGCACACTGAATCTGATCCTGATTCTGGTTGGTGCCTTTTTTGTTTGGTTCAACTGGCAGATGCTCTGCATCTTCCGGGAGCAGGGCATGATCCCAGAATCATATGCCTGTGCGGTTGTAGTGGCTACCATCGGCGAATGCGGTATCTGTGGATGGATCAGGACCAATAAGGACAGGCAGAGAGAGCATCAGTGGGAGCAGGAGGACAAGCAGGCTGAGAAAACGGTAAATTCAATTGAAAGCGAGGAAATGACAGATGAATGAGATTCTTTTTGAGGTTATCAAAGTAGTGGTTATGGTGGCGGTTCTGGTTATAACAAGGTACCTGGTGCCGTGGCTGAAGGAGAAGATCGGCGCCGACAAGCTGGCTGTGGCCGAGAAGTGGGTCAAATATGCCGTGCTGAAAGCGCAGCAGGTCCTTTGGGAAAAGGATGGGCAGGACAGGAAAGCATATGTGGTGGAATTTCTGAAAGAAATCCTGATCGCCAAGAATATCGCCCTGTCTGACGAACAGTTGGATGTACTGATTGAAGCGGCGGTTAAGCAGATGAAGATTGAGGAAAATACTGCAGTCAGTATCGAAACAGATAAAATTACAGAATAGGAGTGTATAAAATGAGTAATAGTTTATTAGTAAATTGTACAATGATCAGCCCCAATAGAACCAGCCCGAGAAACCGCAGGATCGACACGATCACACCGCATTGTGTCGTGGGACAGTCGTCCGCAGAGGCGATTGGAAGATGCTTCACAAGTCCAGGCAGGAAGGCATCATGCAATTATGGCATTGGTGTCGATGGACGGATCATTCTGGTGGTCGATGAAAAAGACAGGAGCTGGTGCAGTTCCAACAGCGCTAATGACCACCGTGCAGTAACGATCGAATGTGCCTCGGACAAGACAGCACCATATGCAATGAACAGTAAAGTGTATGATAAGCTGATCGATCTGTGCGCGGATATCTGCAGGAGAAATGGCAAAAAACGGCTGCTGTGGCTTGGAAGCAAAGAAAAAACACTTGCATACAGACCAAAAGGTGATGAAATGCTGCTCACAGCTCACAGATGGTTTGCAAACAAATCATGCCCCGGAGACTGGCTGTACTCCCGATATGGAGATCTTGCGGACAGGGTTAATATCCTGCTTAATAGTAATATCTCCAATGAGCTACAATATGCCATAACACCAGATCGCAATCCGTTTATGGAACCTGAAACTGTGGTTAAAATCGGTAGCCGTGGTGAGTCCGTTAAATGGGTACAGTGGTACCTGTGGCGTTTCGGCCTTATAGATCAGGCAGAAATTGATGGTATTTTTGGAAAAAATACAGACGCTGCAGTGCGGGAGGCACAGAAACGGCTGAAGCTTGAACAGGACGGTAAAGTTGGTCCGGAAACAAGAAGGGCATGGAAAAAACTTGCATAGATGCTAAAAGATTTGGCACCCATTCTGCCATGCCGTATTTCAGAGAGTGCTTCCATTTTTTGCTGGCAGGCTTGGCAATGTCCCATCTCCTCATACCGATATTCCAACTTTTTAATAGGAAAAGATACATTACAATACAGGTACAACAGATTTTGTCATGAATTTTGTCATGAAATAAAATTTTACTGATATTTACAATGGTTATAGCACTTTTGTTGACAGGTTCAAGTCCTGTTATCCGCAGCGAAAGAACGCTTAAAATAAGCGTTCTTTTTATTTTATGCGCAGCCCCGTGCAGAGGAAGTATGCCGCATGGCGGCGCACGGGGGGCGCGGCGAGGAGTGGAGAAGGTCATTCCCCTACTCGATTGGTGCATTTCGTGTTGCAAAATTGTTACAAAATGTTAAATAAATTCCCATTTCTTGACAATTGATAACAAAACTGATACTATTTTTGAAAATCTTTAGATAAAGGGGAGTAGAATGATGAGACGAACGAGAATTTTTGCTGTCATGCTTGTCCTGCTGCTGGTGTTGCCGTATGGCACAGCGGGCATGGGCAGCAGTGTCAATGCAGCAAACACGAACGCAAGTCGGTATTATTACAATCAGCTGAAAGGCGATGCAAAAATTTTTTATGATGCCATGTACGAGATGTATGTACAAGGCATTTTTAAGACGGGCAAGCAGGAGTATGATCTGGTGGAAAAGGGGCATATGACCAGTGAGCAGGCTGCGCTCTATGAGGGGAAGACGGATGAGCTGCTGAGTCTGTTCGGGGCGGCAAGGGATGCGTTTTACGCAGATTATCCGGATATTTTTTATGTGGATTTTTCAAGTCTGTCGGTTTCAATGATCAAAAGCGGTGATGTGTATAAGATTACTTTTGGAATTGGCGGGAGCAAGACCTATTTCGTGGAGGGATTTGCCGATACGCAGCAGGTGGAGAGTGCGGAGAAAGAGCAGGATGCCAGGATCAGTGAGATCGTCAAGGACGCGAAGGGGAATTCCTCCTCAGTCCGGGATCAGGTGGCTTGTGTGTACAATGCCATCATAGACAACACGGAATACAGGCTCGATACGAATTGTGACGAGGGCAATGCAGGACATGTGAGGACTTCTTACGGTGCGCTCGTGAAAGGACAGAGTCTATGTGAAGGTTATGCCAGGGCGGTCAAGACCGTGCTGGATGCCATGGGGATCAACAGCGTGCTGGTGCAGGGAGATTACCGGGCGCCGGACGGCAGCGATAATCTTCATATGTGGAACTATGTGCAGATAGACGGAAAGTGGTATGGTCTGGATGCCACAGCCGGAGACGGTATGAAGGGCACTGTTGACAGTGGGAGGTACCTGCTGGCTGACAGCTCGGTGATGGATGCGAACCACAGGCCCAACGGCGTTATGTCAGGCAGCGGTTTCCGTTTTACGTATCCTCAGCTTACGGGAGCGGATGAAGGTTCCGAGGGGGAAGAACAGGATCCGGATGAGGGGAGCACGGACGGGGATACGGACAACAGCGGATATGAGACGCGCTTTGACAAAGAAGGATTACTGGTACAGTATCGGGATGGAACAGAGTCAGAAGGGGAAGTAGGTATATTTAAGGTAAGCTACAAGGGTATGGGGTATCAGGAGGCTGTAGACCGCGAGGGTGTGTATATCCTGTCCCGCTTTTATCAGTATATGCCAGGGACTGGAGAGTTTAAAGTTGGCAGCTGGGGCTATTCCGATCCCAAGCCTTTCATGATGCCTCAGCTTGAGGATGCGCTGCTCCTTGCCAACGGGAACAGCAGGTATATTGAGTTTGCGATCACGAAAAAGGCGCCTGCGGGTCCACTCTACGGTGATAACCTGACTGTGGAGGAACTGGAGAGGAACTGGAAATTCCAGGGTACAGAGGAAGATTTCATCGTTTCCACGGGAAAGCTGGAGAATCCAAAGGGGGAGTTTATCCCCTCACCTTTTGCAAAGAAGATCACGCCGAGCAATACAGGCTTTATCACCTGTGGAAAGAAATATCATGTGACGGCAGTGTTCAACGAACAGCTTGTGGAGATCGATGGGCAGAGCGTTGGATACGAGGTCACTGTAAAGGATGGCTGGAGTGGAGAGAAATACAGCAAGATCGAGAATTTTAAGTGGGACAATGACCGCACAGTGGAGTTTGACTTCACGCCGAGTGATCAGCTGGCGGATAATTACGCTGATTACACGTTTCAGATCACTGGCCTGCAGGGAAAAGGAAGTCTGAAAGCACCGGACAGTTTTATGTTCAGTGCGAAAAAAAAGATATCGATCTGTGCATACAGAAATGAGGGGATCTACCTAAATCTGGGCGCGAAACCGAAGCTGCTGGAGCCGATGGATATTTTCTGTGGTGACTGGGTGAATCAGAATGGGGAGAAACTCAGGGATGTGAAGAACATCGTTCTGACAGCGTCCAAACCGGAGGTGGTGGTGGAAAGCGATCCTGCGAAACAGAGCGGGGAGATGCTGGATCGGATAGAGGACACACTGCCCAGTGGATGTACTGTACAAAAGAGCGCTACCTACGATCTCAAGCTGATGACCTGCAATGAGACCATCCTAAGGACAGGGAACAGTGTCAGACTGCATATCGGTTTTCCAGAAGGGTTTGGACCAGAAAATGCAGGAGTGACTTATAAGGCGTATCACTTTACGAGAGATAAAAACGGAAACATCACTGGCACAGAGGAACTTGACTGTATTGTGACGGACAAAGGTCTGATCGTCACCTGCTATTCGTTCAGTCCTTTTGCGGTTGTGGCACTCAGTGGAGATACCGGGGCAGATACGATCAGCCAGAAACTGCTTATCATGAACACTGAGGGAGGCGATGCAGAGTTTCAGGAAAATAAAAGCGACAAGATATGCACAATGTCGGAAAAGGGGCAGACGCGGACTGTTGTCATAAAAGCGAAAGAAGGATATCAGATCAGCGGTCTGTATCTGAATGGTGTTCCGCGGAATGTGACTGACAGCAAGTCCATGAAGGTTACGATCAAGTACGAGGATCTGAGCGGTGAAGGGAATATCCTGGACGTGATGTTTGCGGAGGACAAGCCGAAACAGGATACGGTGCCGCCGGAACAGGAGGACTCCTCGACAGGAACACAAACGGATCAGGCACCTTCACAGGGCGAATCCGGGAATGATTCTGCTGATAACTCTGGAAGCGATAACACAGGGAGCAGTTCCGATAACGGCGGTCAAACCGATTCAAAAACGGACAATGTACCTGTTGTGGTGCTTCCACAGGGAACGGGAAACAATGCTGTGACAGACCAGGCATCGGCAGCACCAGTAATACCGCCGGTAGTACCGGGGATACCGCCAGCGGTTTCAGCAACACCGCCGGTGACAGAACCTGCAACACCGCCGGCGTCATCTTCGGCGAAACCTGCTGGACCAGTGTCGCCGTCGGGTTCCGATACGGCGATAATAGGCAGCATATCTTCGGAAGCTGGCGCGACCTCCTCGGAGTCCGGAAATGATGCGATTGAAGCGATAACGCCGGATACGGACGAAGTACTGGAACATATTGTGTTGTCAACAGGCGAGGGAAGCTTAGATCTGGTGGTTTTGCCGGCAGATGCCGCTGATTCGAAGGAAGAGGAATCGGCAATGGGCACCGTTCTTTTGACAATATTGATCGGAGCAGTAATTGTTGCCATGGTCGCCGTGGCAGTCGCTGGTTTTGTACAGTTTAGGCGTGACAGGTACGATTCTGAATAAGACGATGAAATGCAGGCAGCATCGAGGCGATTGACAAGAGTCAGTCAAACCGCCTCTGGCTCATGACAGAATTGTGGTATTCGGGGTTGGCAGTGACGTCCTCGTCAAACCATGCAGGAGGGACGAAGGCGTCTGCCATCTCGATCTGAGGAAACTCCACCTCCGCCATGACCAAGGGCGCAAAAGGCGGGGCAAACACATCGAGTTCGATGTAGAGCGTTGGTGCGCTCTGCGGGGTGTAGCTGCCGTCAAACTGTGGATTTTCGATGGGGATGACATATCTTTTCTTGGATATGACATTCCCATCAGCTTTTTCGAGCAGATGGCGGTAGGATGTCTCGTCGAGCGGCAGGTTGTATTCTTCCCGTGCCATCAGGCCGCTGCCTTTGTAGGTCAGATAGTATTCGTCGTTCGATCTGCGTATGCGCACGACAGGGGCGGTGTTGAGGTATGCCTGCTCAATGATCTTGCAGGGGTATGTTTCAAGGTTTTCAGGCAGTTTTTTGATGGTGTATTTCTTTTCAATCTCCATATTTTTCATGATAGGTTCAATCCCTTCTATATACAATAGCAGAAGTTTACAATTTTTTGTAAATGAGACATTTCAATATATCGTGTTTTTCAGGGTCAAAATGAATCGTTATTATATCTAAATCGGCGATTCAAATGAATTTTTTAGATTCCCAAGCTAATTTCAAACATGTTTCAGGTCTGCTGCACGGATCGCGCTGCGTCTGCATCTATCTTCATATTAAGGGAGTTGCCGACAAAATGCAAGGATAAAAAGTGTTGACATGCTCGCCGGTGTGGGGAAGCATGGCGGAGTAAGCGGCGTCGACGATAAAGATCAGCGTGAATACGATGCACAGCGTCACGCGGACAGCGATTGTCATGCGGTGGTAATATCTGTTGAAGACGGGCTGCAGGACGCAGATGAGCAGCACACCGCCAAGTCCGAAACCGACAGTGCCTGTCAGGCAGATGTGCCCGTCTACATTGTAGGGATGCCCGCTGTAATCCCACCAGCGGACACCCCATTTCCACAGGAGCCAAACACCGGAGAAGTATTCCAATGCAGTGCAGAAAATGCAGGAGAGCACAAAAACAGCCGCTGGGTGTCTGCGTAGTCTGCGCAGCAGCAGGATCAGCAGAACACAGCCTGCGCCGTAGATAGGCAGATAAGGTCCTCTGTACACGCCGCGGTTCACAAAGGTGTGGGCTGTCACAAGATAGAGCAGGACCTCCCAAAGCCAACCGGCGAAAGCCGTTGTAAAAAACAGCAGTGCATAGTAGTCAAATGGATAGACGGTTTTTGGGTATGCTTTTTTCACAGAATGCAAGTCGGGTCTCCTTTGATATTGATCTTCTTTTTTAACAGTATCTCCTGGTAAAGTATAGGTCTATTCGTGTAAACTACAGATGCCTTTGTAAAACTATAAATCCCATCATAAAAAATACATATCATTTCGTGAAAAATTTCACAAGTGTGAAAATATCACATTTGTGAAAGCGTGCGAATGGATATTTCTTTTTTAAGAAAATTATGGTATTATGATTAATGTGTATAGGAAACGCAGATATTTTTGTCGTTTGCCATAACACAATAAGGAACTTTCAGGATAAGACGCATGGGTTGTTTTTTGAACAGCTCTCAAAGTAAGGAGCTGTAGGAAAATAACCGATGCAACTTGCGCAGGATATTTCTTCGAGGTGAAATTGCTAAAGCAATTGTCAAAAAACGTAGGCGTAGCGGGCTACGGCGAGGCTTTTTGATATGCATAATCGGAGAAATAGACAAGTCAAGATGCGTCAGTTATTTTTCTACAGTTCCTAAAGGGTTCTGTGTCAGAACCGGATTTCACGGAGGATATGAGATGGCTGATATTATGAAGCTTCAGAACGGAAGCGACATACGCGGGATCGCGTGTGAGGGGATTGCGGGGGAGAATGTGAATCTCACCGAGGATGCTGGAAATCTGATCGGCGGTGGCTTTGTCAGATGGCTTGCGGAGAAAAAGGGAAAGAGGACGGATGAATTGCGGATCGGGATCGGTCATGATTCGAGGATCACGGCGGACAGCCTGTTTGCTGCGGCGGCGAAAGGGATCGTGGCAGCGGGGGCAAAGGTATACGACTGCGGTCTGGTGTCGACGCCCTCGATGTTCATGACGACAGTGTTTGAGGCGTTTGCGTTTGACGGGGCGATCATGATCACGGCGAGCCACCTGCCGTTTAACAGGAACGGTTACAAGTTTTTTGACAGGGATGGCGGATTGGAGCATGACGATATCACGAAGGTGCTCAAGACGGCTTCGGGGCTTGCCGTGGTGGATGCTGATCTGTCCGCTGTGGAAAAAGTTGACTCCATCTCTGTATATTGTGGATTTCTGCAGGAGAAGATAAGAAAGAGTATCAATGCCGATGACTATGACAGACCGCTCGCAGGGCTGCATATCGTGGTGGACACGGGAAACGGTGCCGGCGGCTTTTTTGTGGAGAAGGTGTTGGACCCGCTCGGCGCGGACACGACGGGAAGCCAGTTCCTCGAGCCCGACGGTCATTTCCCGAATCATATACCAAACCCTGAGAACAGGGAGGCGATGGAGGCGATCAGACAGGCGGTGCTGGAGAACAAGGCGGATCTGGGCATCATATTTGATACGGACGTGGACAGAATGTCGGCGGTGCTTCCAAACGGCGACGAGGTGAACCGGGATGCGATCATCGCGATGATGACGGCGATCATCGCCGGGGATTACCCGGGCGGAACGATCGTGACGGACTCTGTCACCAGCGACAGGCTGACGCGCTTTATCGAGGGCATCGGCATGAAGCACCACAGGTATATGAGAGGGTACAAGAATGTCATCAATGAGTCGATCCGCCTGAACAGCGAGGGCGTGGTATCGCCGCTTGCGATCGAGACTTCGGGGCACGGTGCGCTCAGCGAGAATTATTTTCTCGACGACGGGGCGTATATGGCGGTGAAGCTGCTGATCGCGCTGGCGAAGGCGGCGAGGGAGGGCAAAGCGCTTGCCTCCTTCATCGAAACGCTCGAAAAAGGTTTTGAGGAGCGGGAGTACCGTTTCAAGATCCAGGGCGATGATTTCAAGTCCTATGGAAAGGATGCCCTGAGCACATTTGAGGCGCGCGCGAAGGAGAGAGGCTATCACATCGCCCCCAACTCTTACGAAGGCATTCGCATCACCTTTGACACGGACGAGGTGAAGGGCTGGCTGCTGCTGCGCATGTCGCTCCACGATCCGCAGATGCCGCTCAATATCGAGGGTGTCAGGGAGGGTGACTGCGACAGGCTCTTTGACATCGTGCTGGAGCTGCTCGACGGATTTGACAGGCTGGTGATACCCGCAAGATGACAGATCGGACAGGGAGGCTGTAGATGAGAATAGGAATGGGTTATGACGTGCACCGTCTGGTGGAGGGGCGTCCGCTTGTCATGGGCGGCGTGACGATACCGTACGAGCTGGGGCTGTTAGGGCACTCCGATGCGGACGTGCTGCTGCACGCGATAGCGGATGCGCTGTTAGGCGCCGCGGCGCTCGGCGATATCGGAAAGCATTTTCCGGACACGGATCCCGCCTACAAGGGGATCTCGAGTGTGATCCTGCTGGAGAAGGTCGGGAAGCTGCTGGAAGAAAATATGTTTTTTATCGAGAATATCGATGCGACGATCATCGCGCAGGTGCCCAAAATGCGTCCTCACATCGACCAGATGCGCGAGAATATCGCAGGGGCGCTGGGGATCAGCGCGGATCAGGTCAATGTCAAGGCGACTACGGAGGAGGGACTTGGCTTCACGGGGGAAGGAAGAGGAATCTCCGCGCAGGCGGTCTGCCTGCTCACAAGCCCGAGGGAGATGGCTACGATGGAGGCGGCTGACGCGAAGGAGCAGCGTTCCTGCGAGGGCTGTCCCGGGTGCAGTGTGCGGGAGCATGATTGAACTATGCGCCTGTACGAATATGAGATCGATGCAGAGAAGGAAGACGGTTGGATTGGGATATGGATCAGGTAATCGGGGATCGGGAAGCCGAGAGGACTATCATCGATAAAATAGAGCGGGATCACGGCATCGCTGTTTTGCGTGGGGAGCCCGCAAACACCATCACTTTTTCGACGCAGGCGGATGGGGGACTGTCCGCGCTCGAACTTGTGCTGCGCGTCGCGGCAGTGCGCCGGAATCCGACGGTTCTCGGCGCGAGACGTTTTCCGTGTATGGCAGATATCGAGCGCGTGGAGACGGGGCTGATCCGTGCAGTGGCAGCCAGGGATGTGCATCGCCGGGAGGATCTGATGACGGGGGCGCTCGCATACCAGGATCAGATGCGGCTGCCGCTCTGTCTCGTGGAGGACCCGGGCGGAACGGACGACACGGTGCCGGGGGCGGATTTCTTTGAGCGCTTCGGCTTTCAATACATTTATGACAGACCGCGCTACGCGCTGAACACAGAGACGATCTCCGCGGAGATGCTGCGGCGGGCGGCGGGGGGAGAGACGGTATCGCTCGATCTGCCCGACACGACACTGCAGGCGGTCGCGCCGGGGGAGCTGCTCTCGCTCGCACATTTCGTCAACGCGAGGCTGTGCAGGCGTTATGGTTTTTTTACGGTGAGGAGCGCGGCGCAGTGTGAGCTTGAGCAGGCAAAACTGCTGGGCAGCGGGGGAAATCTGTTTCAGATCATGGAGAACGGAGTTCGCAAGGGGTGTTTTGCCTGCACGGATACCGGGGCTGACAGCGTCAGGGAGGTGGTGTTCGACCAGACGTTTGACAGGAAATGTTACATCGTGACAGAAAAAGCGGCGGAGGGCAAAGGTCCGGCTTTCATGGCAAGGATCGTCAATCTGCCTGAAATGCTCGGGCATGTCACCGGGAATGGTCAGATCACGATCGCGATCCGGATCCATGATCCGGTGATCGCGGAGAATGACGGTCTCTTCATATGGTATATCGACGAGAAGGGAAGCCGCATGGAGCGCGTGGATGAGCCAGGGACAGGGGGCGCGGATGACGCGTCCATGCGCCCGGAGGTCACAGTCACGATCGGCGAGCTGACGGCATTTCTTTTTGGGCATATCCGGTTGAAACAGAATGCGAAATTTGATAGTATATACCTAGCAGGTCCGGCATGGCTGGACGACATTTATTGACAGATCAAAAAACAGGAGGGATGCAGTATGTCACTAGTCACAACACCTCATATCAATGCAGAGAAGGATGCTTTTGGAAAGACTGTGCTGATGCCCGGAGATCCGCTGCGGTCAAAGTTTATCGCTGAAAATTTTCTGGAGAATGCGGTTCTCGTCAACAATATCCGGGGTATACAGGGCTACACAGGTACTTATAAGGGGACGAAGATCAGCGTCATGGCAAGCGGTATGGGAATGCCTACGATCGGGATCTACTCATATGAGCTGTTTCACTTTTTTGACGTGGACAATATCATGCGGATCGGCTCGACCGGAGCTATGCAGGCGGAAGTGAAGATCCGCGACATCGTGTTTGGCATGGGAGCGTGTACGAACTCTAATTATGCGAGTCAGTACGGGCTCAACGGCACGTTTGCCCCGATCGCAAGTTATGCGCTGTTGAAGGAGGCGATCGCGCAGGCGGAACGCGCGGGCGCGCGCTATCATGTGGGGAATATCCTGTCGTCGGATGTGTTTTACAACGATGATGATGCGGCAAACGAGGGCTGGCAGAAGATGGGCGTGCTCTGCGTGGAGATGGAAGCTGCGGCGCTGTACATGAATGCGGCGAGATGCGGGAAAAACGCGCTTGCGATGTTCACGGTCTCGGACAGTCTGGTGACGGGCGAGGCGACGACAGCCGAGGAGCGCCAGAACTCCTTCACGCAGATGATGGAGATCGCGCTCAACACGGCGGTGAACATAGAAACAGTTTCGGATCACGACATAATCTAAAGTAAGCAGAACAGTCTCAACGGAGGCACAAGATGGGATTTATTAAGAACATTAAAAACGAGATAAGAGTCATAAGGGAGCGCGATCCGGCGATCCATTCCAGTTTGGAGGTGTTTCTGTATCCGAGCTTTAAGGTGATGCTGCACTATCGGGTGGCGCATCAGCTGTACAAGGGCGGACACTTTTTCCTCGCCAGGTGGATCTCCCAGCGCGCTGTCAGAAAGACTGGTATCGAGATACATCCCGGTGCGGAGATTGGAGAAAATTTTTTTATCGACCATGGAAACGGCGTGATCATCGGGGAGACGGCGGTGGTCGGCAACAACGTCACGCTGTACCAGGGCGTGACGCTCGGCGGCACGGGCAAGGAACACGGGAAGCGCCATCCGACGATCGGTGACAATGTGATGATCAGCGCGGGCGCCAAGATCATCGGTTCCTTCAAGGTCGGCGAGAATTCCAAGATCGGGGCGGGGAGCGTCGTGATCGAGGAGGTTCCCCCCAACTGCACGGTGGTCGGTGTGCCCGGACGGGTGGTGCGCCGCAACAACCAGAAGCTTGTGCGCGAGGATTTGAACCAGGTGGATCTTCCCGATCCCGTGAGCGAGGATATCAGGAATCTGCAGTATGCAAACAGCGAGATGACAAACCGCATCCTGGAGCTGGAGCGGCAGATCAGGCAGTTGGGAAAAGGGCTGGATGCGAGAGATCCGATCGAGTAGGGGCTGTCACAAATATACATATTTCGGGAGGTTATGGAAAAATGGAGAACAAAGTGTCCTTTTACAATACGCTGACGAGGAAGGTGGAGCCGTTTGTCCCCAATGAGGACGGAAAAGTGGCGATGTACACCTGCGGACCGACCGTGTACCACTATGCGCATATCGGCAATCTGAGGAGCTACATCATGGAGGATCTGCTGGAAAAGACGCTCCGCTATGTCGGCTATGATGTCAGGCGCGTCATGAATATCACGGATGTGGGTCATCTCTCGAGCGATGCCGACACGGGCGAGGATAAGATGCTCAAGGGTGCAAAGCGGGAGCACAAGACGGTGATGGAGATCGCCGGATTCTACACAGATGCCTTTTTTGAAGACTGTGCCAAATTAAATATCAGGAAGCCCGACGTGGTGGAGCCTGCCACGAACTGCATATCGGAGTTCATCCATATGATCGATGCGCTGGTCAAAAAGGGCTATGCGTATGAGAGCGGCGGAAACATTTACTTCGACACCGCAAAGCTCGACGAGTACTATGTATTTTCCAGCCAGAGCGAGAAGGAACTGCTTGTCGGTGTGCGCGACGATGTGGACGAGGACGAAAACAAGCGCAACAAGAGTGATTTTGTGCTGTGGTTCACCAAGTCCAAGTTTGACGATCAGGAGTTGAAGTGGGACAGTCCGTGGGGCGTGGGCTATCCGGGATGGCACATCGAGTGCTCCTGCATCAGCATGAAGCATCTCGGCGAGTACATGGATATCCACTGCGGCGGCGTGGACAATATCTTCCCCCACCACACGAACGAGATCGCGCAGAGTGAGGCGTATCTGGGACACAAGTGGTGCAATTACTGGTTCCATGTGCATCACCTGAACGACAAGTCGGGCAAGATGAGCAAGTCAAAGGGCGGTTTCCTGACAGTCTCCCTGCTCGAGTCGGAGGGATATGATCCGATCATATACCGTCTCTTCTGTCTGCAGTCGCACTACCGCAAGCCGCTCGAGTTCTCGTACGAGGTGCTCGACAACATGAGTGCCGCGTACGACAAGCTGATAAAGAAGATCGGGACACTCGACAAGGAAGGCGGGATCGACAGGGCAAAATTTGACGAGTACAGGGCGAGGTTCGAGGCGGCGCTGTGCGATGATCTGAACTCGTCCATGGCGATCACGGTGTTGTACGATATGCTCAAGGACGATATGTCAGACGCGACCAAGCATGCGCTGGCGGAGAGCTTTGACGAGGTGCTGTCGCTGAACCTGACGACGGCATACGCCGCAAAGGAGGCAGAAAACGGCGTGGACGCGGAGCTGGAGCGCTATGTGCTCGCCAGGGTCGAGGAGAGGAAGGCGGCAAAGAAGGAGAAAGACTTTGCAAAGGCGGACGCGATCAGGAACGAGCTGCTCGAAAAAGGAATCGTTCTGGAAGATACGCGCGAGGGTGTGAAATGGAAGAAGGCATAGGGACAGCAGACCTGGACAGCAGAAGCGCGGGAAGCGCGAATAGGGAAGAGACCGCAATAAAGGGTACTGGCGGATCGGGTCTGCTCGCGCAGATACGCGGCACGTTCGGCGGCGGGGAGGTGGACATCAGGACGTACTCGCCGCTCACGCTGGCTTATATCGGAGATGCCGTGTTTGAGATCATCATCAGGACACTAATCGTGGAGAGGGGACAGCGGGCTGCCAACACGCTGCATAAGCACACGACGAGGATCGTCTGCGCACAGACGCAGGCGAAACTGATCGATGCGGTGTACGGGCATCTCACGGAGGAGGAGCAGGAGATCTACAGGCGCGGTAAGAACACAAAGCTGCACTCGACGGCGAAGAACGCAAGCCTTGCGGATTACCGCAGGGCGACCGGGTTTGAGGCGCTCTGCGGATATCTCTTTCTGCGGGACGACACGGAGCGGATCCTCTGGCTTGTCGGACAGGCGATCGAGACGGCGCAGGTTGAGTTGTAACTTTCAATAAATACATAGGGGTGTTATTATGACTATAGAACAATGTAGTGAATACCTTCCTGGCGGTTGGACAGAGGTTATTGAACAGGACGAAGTGTTGCTGGATATTTTTGGAGAACACGAGTACGATCTGGAGCAGGAAGCAGTGCCTCCCTTTCTGTTCCAGGATCTACGGGGCGGCAATCTGGAACGTCTGCGTCCTGTTTTTGCTCTCTATGGCAAGCCGGGGCTGGATATGTTTCAGGGCTTGCTGGAGATCGATGATGCCAGCAGAGATACGGCAGAGATTCAGCTGCCCAACGGACAGACGGCTTACGCTGCATACTTTTATGTCCGGTTCTCGGGGGAGGACAGGCAGGCTGCCATTGACGCTGCCCGAATCTATATCAGGGCGATCAACCGTATTTTTGTGGAGGAGTTGGACGAGGAGGCTCCCTTGGACGAGGAGTCACGGATCGAGTTTCTTACTGGACAGGATGGGCGGGAATTTGAGGAGAAGGTTTACCAGGCGTGGGCGCATGGTGAAATTGGAGCAGATGTTCCGGATGTGGATATATTGGAATGGTGTCGGGATCTGCCCTACAGGGAGGGTTTTGAGGATATCAAGATGATGTCAGAGGCGCTGTATCACATCAGCTGCAGCTATCATCTGTCCTACTATCTGCGGTGGCATATGCTTGAGACAGAGCAGGAGAATCCTTTTCGGGGTTATTTCAAACTTTGGAAAATGGGATTGAACATTCATTTCCCTAAGAGGGATCAGGTAGTGCTGGTGGGTCAATAGAAAGGAAGATGCAGTCTGCATGAGAGATGAAGGATTAGAGAGGGAACCGGCGGGGGACGCCGGGACGGAAAATGTGATCGAGGGAAGAAATGCGGTCATAGAGGCGCTTCGCGCGGGAAAGCCGATCGATAAGCTTTTTGTGCTGGACGGTGCGCAGGACGGACCGATACAGACGATCAAGCGGGAGGCAAAAAAGCGCGATACCATGATCCGGTTTGTGACAAAGGAGCGGCTGGACCAGCTCAGCGCGACCGGAAAGCATCAGGGAGTGATCGCGTATGCGGCGGCGTACGAGTACGCGGAGGTGGAGGATATCCTTGCCGCGGCACGCGCAAAGGATGAGCCGCCGTTCATCATTCTGCTGGACAATATCGAGGACCCGCATAATCTGGGCGCCATTGTCAGGACGGCAAACCTTGCGGGGGCGCACGGCGTCATCATCCCAAAGAACCGGGCGGCGGGGCTGACCGCGGCGGTGGCGAGGACTTCGGCGGGGGCGCTGAACTACACGCCGGTCGCGAGGGTGACAAACCTTGGCAAGACGATGGAGGAGCTCAAAAAGAAAGGGCTCTGGTTTGTCTGTGCGGACATGGACGGCACGACGATGTACGATCTTGACCTCACAGGACCGATCGGACTGGTCATCGGCAGTGAGGGGGATGGCGTGGGCAGACTTGTGAAGGAGAAATGTGACTATGTGGCATCGATCCCGATGAAGGGGGACATTGACTCCCTGAATGCCTCTGTCGCGGCGGGCATCCTCGCGTACGAGATCGTCAGACAGCGTTTTCAATGAGCTGGCGGCGCGTGGGGAAACAAATAGCCAGGCTGTATGTTTGCCGGATAGGGAAGCAGGGCGGTATGTGCTGCGAAGAGGGGCATGGAGGTTTTATATGTCAGACATGTATGACGGGATTACGGACGAGGAGCTGATCGACAGACAGAGGGGCGGTGAGCGCCAGATCACGGACTATATCATGGATAAGTACAAGAACCTTGTCCGCAAAAAGGCAAAATCCATGTATATTCTGGGGGCGGACAACGACGATCTGATTCAGGAGGGCATGATCGGGCTCTTTAAGGCTGTGCGGGACTACGATCCGGGGCGGGATGCCAGTTTCTATACGTTCGCAGATCTGTGTATATCGCGGCAGATGTACAAGGCAGTGCAGGCATCGCGCAGGGAGAAGCACACGCCGCTCAACACCTACATTTCGCTCTATGCTGACACGGCGGAGGCGGAGAGCGACGGGAACGGCACGGAGCTTGTCAATGTGATCGCATCTGCGGTGGAGACAAACCCGGAACAGCTCATGATCGACAGGGAGAATGTGGCGTACATCGAGGCGATCATCGAGAAGGAGCTGAGCAGTTTCGAGAAACAGGTTCTTGACCTGTACATAACTGGGATGAGTTATTCCCAGATCGCAGGGGTGTTGTCGAGAGATCTCAAGTCGACAGACAATGCGCTGCAGAGACTAAAGGCAAAACTTAGGAAAGCAGTAGATAAAAAGTGATGGTATAACAGGCATTTGAGGGATGAGAGTTACAGATGAAGAGAAGAGAGAAACCACGGATTCAGAAACCGATAATGTTGATTGTTGATGACAAAGCTGTCAACCGATATGTCTTAAAAAATATCTTTGAGGAAGATTATGAGATCGTAGAGTGCCAGGACGGTAGGGATGCGATCGAGGCTCTGGAAGATAAACGTGAAGAGACGGCAGCAGTACTGCTTGATATTGTCATGCCGGAATGGGACGGGTTTGCAGTGTTGAAGTACATGAAGGAGACAGCGCTTCAAACAGTGCCGGTGATACTGGTCAGTTCAAATGTCAATGACAAAAATATTCATAGGGCATGTGCCTATGATGTCGCCGATTACATACAAAAACCTTTTCAGGAAAATGTAGTGTGGCAGCGTGTACAGAGAATAATTGACCTGTATCAGTTGAAAAAAGGAAATGAGGAATACGGACAGGCAGAGTGAAAGGATCGCTGGGTGCCCGTGTGCATAAAAACAAAGAAGCCTGATCACTCAGGCTTCCTGTTGTGTAAAAGGGGAATTCTTCCGGAATTGCTAATTAGCAAGTCTAACATCTCTGCTAAACATAATATAACTATACAATGAAATACGTCTTTTATCTATAACTATATTGCGAAAATATAACAATATATTAGCCAGAATATATAAACTTTGTCACCAAGGGATTATAAGATCCGTCTGAACGGGGAAAACAATTATGACCGGTGTGTGCTCAGCGGTTCAAAGACTGTTTTTCTGCCAATATATCCGATAATCCGCACGAACAGGATACCGATCAGGGCGCCGCAGCTGTCTATGACTACGTCCCGCACTGAACAGCTGCGGCCGCTGACAAAGTGCTGGTGCAGTTCATCGAGCGCCGCAAAACCGACGCAGAGGATCCCCCCGGTGATCACCAGCCAGATACCGCGTATACCGTACACATACAGAGGAAAAGCTACGGTGATCGCTAGCAGGAAGTATTCCGTGAAGTGAGCAAGCTTTCGCACATAATAGTGTATTTTGCGGATACAGCGCGATACCTGTTGGTCCGTCAGCTCCAGATCGAGTGCCTGGTCAGCGATGGATACAGCCTTGTATGTTACCTTGTAGCTTAAGCTGGCACTGGCAGCGCCGTCCTGGGCTGAGAAGGAAAAGATGATATACATCATCACCAGTGCCGGGATAAAGGACAGGGGTTTTAGGATAAAGCGCAGCAGGGTTTTTATAAATATCTGAAATGTCATGATGATCCTCCTGAATAGAGATTCTGTAATGATCAGCGGCAATTACAGTAGTTATATAATAACCGCAAGGAATAGAAATAGGCAATAAATATTTTATTAAGTTTATCGAAAAACAAAATTTGGAAAGAAAATCTGTACATTTTTGCGATTTATGTTAGAATAGGATATAGAATTGCAGTGATCAGATGTAGGGGAGGAACGCATATGCAGGACAGTTTGAAGCTTTCAAGAGACGAGATTATCATTTGTTACAGAGATGACGTGGCGCGTTTGATGCGGTACCTGTCGTGGCTTCAGGAGAAGAGCGGCACATGTGCATCGGGCGTTTACAGCGGTGAGGGGATCGAGAAGAGTTCCATGGCGGTTCCGACCTACGATTCGACGCTGCTCAGTTTTATCAGGGAAGCAAAGAAGACAGACTTTATCAACAGGAATTATGTGTATACATTTTCGCGCTACCGCATCAAGACGGCAGCGGATGAACTTCGCGTGATCAATGCCTCGTCGCTGCAGGAGATAACTGTTTTGGGAGATATTTTGTCCAAGTATGTTCTCAAGGGGGAAGTGAAGGGGGCTGTCTGGGCGGAAGGTGTCCAGAACGGTGTGTACCTTGCACTTTTGCTGAAATTGAAGGAAATGATGGAGATCAGAAGACCGTTGGAATATTAGATCAGGGAGCACAGGCATGGGAGACAAATCACTACAGAAAAGAAAGTACATATTGGAGAAAGCCAGGGGCGTATTTCATAAAAACGGCTACAGGGCAGTCACGATGAAGGATATCGTGGAGGCATGTGGTATCAGCCGGGGCGGTCTGTATTTGTATTTTGCGAACACAAAAGAGCTCTTTGAGGCGCTGCTCGAGGAGGAGTGTGCAGGTGTCGATGCCTTGCTGGAAGGAGTGGAAGATCAGGTTTTTACCCCGGGGGAGAGGATGTTGATGTATCTCGACGGGCAGAAGAAGGCGATCTTAAGAAAAAAGGAAAATCTTGCGGCTGCCGAATACGAATATTTGTTCGAAAATAGAGCTTCCGGTCAAAGCAATGTGGTAAAGAAGCAGTTTGATAAGTCTGTGACGGCGCTGGAACGGCTGATCACGGAGGGGATCGAACAGGAGTGGATGGTCTGCGAGGATGCCGCCGAGGCAGCGCACAATATCCTGTATACTTTTGAGGGGCTCAGGGTCCTGGCGCTGACGTCGTTGGTTACAACAGAGATGGTCGACAGGGAGATCGCCTACATCATGGGTGTACTGGGAATGGTAGTCAAAAAGCATTAGGAGATAGATTGATTTGCAGGGAAGCATGGTCTGGAGCCATGCTTTCATTGTACACATGGGCAAAAGGGAAAGGTGTTCCTGCAAAATGTGCCGCTAAGGACGTGCATGAGTGCACGGCGAGCTGATGCTGCAGGGGAGCTTCCGATAAGGATATCACGGTGATAGGAGGAATTATGGAGGAGACGAAGAGACAGACAGAAATGGCGCTTGACGAGGTGCGGGAGAGGTTTTCACATGACCGTTTCGCGACAGCAAACGGGGCAGTGATCGATGAGATTGGAGAAGGGTATGCGAAGTGTTCCATGGTGCTAGATGACAAACACCGCAATGCACTGGGAGCTGTCATGGGAGGAGCGATCTTCACGCTGGCGGACTTTGCGTTTGCTGTGGCGTCCAATTGGAATCACAGCCCGCAGGTATCGCTCACTGCCTCGATCAGCTTTCTGGGGAAGGCGAAGGGAGATCGGTTGATCGCGGAGGCGAGAAAGATCAAGGAGGGAAAGAATACCTGCTGCTATGAGGTGATGATCAGTGACGAACTTGGAAACAAGGTGGGGCACATGACATCCAATGGCTTTGTGCTATAATAATATAATACATATTCTTTTCCGTTGGTGCCGATGCACTGTCAGGCAGGTCAGCGCGCCATGACTCAGTATCTGATTGTAAAAGAGCGTATTTTGGCGGGGCGCGATTCAAGCGATGAATCATATTGGCAAAAATGGAAACGATATAATATAGTATGACAACAGTTGAGACCAGAAAAGCATTCAATGCATAGAGGACAAGGAGGACGAGAAATGAAAGATGTAGTGATCAACAACAGAAAGGTTGCGGTTGTGGGGTGTGGTTTTGTGGGGTCGGCGACTGCATTCTGCCTGATGCAGAGCGGATTGTTTTCGGAGATGGTACTGATCGATGCAGATCACGACAAGGCGGAGGGAGAGGCGCTTGATATGGCGCATGGCATTCCGTTCATCGGGCATGTGGATATCTATGCGGGCGGCTACGATGACATTGTGGATGCAGCGATCGTTATCATCACAGCAGGCGCAAACCAGAAACCGGATGAGACCAGGCTCGATCTGGTACACAAGAATGTGGGGATCTACAAGAGTATCATTCCGGAGATCGCCGCCAGAAATTACCAGGGGATACTGCTGATCGTGTCCAATCCAGTTGATATCCTTACTTACGTGGCATGCAAGCTCAGCAATATGCCGGAGGACAGGGTGATCGGATCCGGAACAGTGCTTGACAGTGCACGTCTCAAATATAAGCTTGGAGAGCATCTCGATGTGGACAGCAAGAGTGTGCACGCTTTTATCATCGGCGAGCATGGTGACAGTGAGATCGCCGCGTGGAGCAGTGCGAATGTATCTGGTGTGCCGCTGAATGATTTCTGTGAGCTGAGGGGGCATTTCCAGCACGAGGAGTCCATGGAGCGGATCGCGGAGGAAGTCAAGAACTGTGCCTACGAGATCATCTCCAAGAAGCGTGCGACCTACTATGGCATCGCGATGTCAGTGAAGCGGATCTGTGAGTCGATCGTGCGCAATGAGCGGTCGATCCTGCCGATATCGCGGATGATCCACGGGGAGCATGGCATCGATGGTATCGCGTTGAGTATGCCGGCTGTGCTGGGCGAGGACGGTGTGCAGACAAGAGTTCCGATTTCTTTGAATGAGGAGGAGCAGGCGAAGCTGAGACAGTCGGCGGATACACTCGCATCAGTGATCAAGGGACTTGATATATAGTATTCACATAAAGCCGGGGAGGCACATTTCGCGATGGAGAGTCGTGGGAAGTGCCTCCCCGGCTTTATGTGAAGCCTCGCGCAGAGGAAGTAAGCCGCTATATGGCGCACAGGCGCGGCGAGTAGGAAGCGTTTTCCCTGCTTGATTGTACAGGGGCGTATATGGAGAGGGGAGAGCAAAACTTTTATTGACGGTATTGACAACTAATATATATTAGTATATACTAACTATAGTAAGCTCTTAATAATTCTTTTCGGTATAAAATAATAGTTACGAGGACATTAAGGGCAAAAATAGGAAGAGGAGGTGGAGCTATGCCGCTTAGTATGGCGAATATCGGTGAGGCGCTTGAGATCAAGAAGGTCGGCGGGAAGGATGATACGAGGCAGTTTCTTGAGAAACTCGGATTTGTGGCAGGAGGGATCATTACAGTGGTATCGGATATCAACGGGAGCATGATCGTCAATGTGAAGGATTCCCGGGTGGCGATCGGCAGGGATATGGCGAATAAGATCACAGTATAGCTGCCATGCAGCGTACTGCTCTGATTTCTGATCGGATAGAGTACAGAGCCTGTTTGGGTCATACTCTGAAATCGGTTAGAATCCTGAAAATGATGCAGACAAGGAGGATAAAATGAGAACATTGAAGGATGTGAAGTGCGGACAGATGGCATGTGTGTCCAGGATTGGAGGTGAAGGACCGGTCAGGAGGAGGATCATGGACATGGGCATCACAAAGGGTGTGGAGGTCTTTGTTCGCAAGGTGGCACCGCTGGGGGATCCTGTGGAGATCACAGTCAGAGGATATGAGCTGTCGCTCAGGAAAGCTGACGCGGAAATGATCGTTGTGGAATGATTTTTTTTGACTTATAGTTAGCAATAACTAATTTTAATTTGATCCAAATGACAAAAAATAGCATATACAAACAGAGGATTCGAGTACCATATTGTTATAAAAAGCAATAACGAACTATAAATGGAAGGAGTAAGATATGTCAGTTAAAATAGCGCTTGCAGGGAATCCAAACTGCGGCAAGACAACATTATTTAACGCGTTGACCGGTTCCAACCAGTTTGTGGGAAACTGGCCGGGTGTGACGGTTGAGAAAAAGGAGGGGAAGTGGAAGGGAGACAGGGAAGTGGCGATCATTGACCTCCCGGGTATCTATTCCTTGTCTCCGTACACGCTGGAGGAGGTTGTCGCCAGAAATTATCTGATCAGCGAGAAACCGGACGTGATCTTAAACATTGTGGATGGCACGAACATCGAGCGCAACCTGTATCTGTCGATGCAGCTGATGGAGCTTGGGATCCCTGTTGTCATGGCTGTAAATATGACAGATATCCTGGAGAAAAACGGGGACAAAATACATATCGGACAGCTCTCTTCGCGGCTTGGGTGTGAGGTGGCAGAGATCTCTGCACTGAGAGGGACGGGGGTGGACGAGGCGGTCCGCAGAGCAGTCGCAGCGGCAAATGCAAAAGCCATGATTTCTGTACATACATTTGATGAGCGGCTGGAGGACCTCATCAGCGCTGTTCAGGATCGGCTCGGTGAAAAAGTCCCACAGGAGCAGAGACGTTTTTTTGCGATCAAACTTCTGGAGCAGGATGACAAGATTGCGTCCCTTGTGCGGGACGTGCCGGATGTCACGGATATGATCAGGACACTGGAAACGGTTTTCGATGATGATGCGGAGAGTGTTATCACCAACGAACGGTATACATATATTTCGAGCATAATTGATGATTGTATCACAAAAAAGAGAAAAGGTAAGCTGACAGTTTCGGACAAAATTGACAGGATCGTCACAAACAGATGGCTCGCACTCCCGATCTTTGCGGCAGTGATGTTTCTGGTATACTATATATCCGTCACGACGGTGGGTACATGGGTGACGGACTGGACGAACGACGTTTTGTTCGGAGAGTTCATACTGCCTGCGATCGGGAGCGGACTGGCAGCGGTCGGCTGTGCAGACTGGCTGTCGGGGCTGATCCTCGACGGCATTGTGTCAGGTGTCGGCGCGGTGCTTGGCTTTGTGCCGCAGATGCTGGTGCTGTTCCTGTTTCTGGCATTTCTGGAGGCATGTGGTTATATGGCGCGTGTGGCGTTCATCATGGACAGGATATTCCGCAAGTTCGGTCTTTCCGGGAAATCGTTTATCCCGATGCTGATCAGCTCTGGCTGTGGCGTTCCGGGGATCATGGCATCGAGGACGATCGAGAGCGAGAGGGACCGCAGGATGACGATCATGACGACGACATTTGTTCCCTGTGGCGCAAAGCTGCCGATCATTGCGCTGATCGCAGGTGCATTTTTTGAGAACGCGGGCTGGGTGTCATGGAGCGCCTATTTTGCAGGTATTGCTTCAGTCGTATGTTCTGGTATTATCCTGAAAAAGACGGAGATGTTCGCGGGGGATGCGGCACCGTTTGTCATGGAGCTGCCCGCCTACCATATGCCGACAGCAGGCAATGTGATCAGAAGCATGTGGGAGCGCGGATGGTCGTTTATCAGGAAAGCCGGAACGATCATTTTGATGTCAACGATCGTTTTGTGGTTTCTGATGAGCTTTGGCTGGACGGAAGAGGGATTTGGCATGACAGGAGAACTTGACAGCAGTGTTCTTGCAGGGATTGGCAGCAGTGTGCAATGGATCTTTGCACCGATTGGCTGGACCCAGGGCGGCGAGGGCTGGAAGATGGCAGTCGCAGCCGTTACAGGTCTGATCGCGAAGGAGAATGTCGTTGCCACGTTCGGTATGCTGTTTGGTTTTGCGGAGGTTGCAGAGGATGGCGCGGAGATCTGGGGGAATCTCGCAGCGGTGATGACACCGGCGGCTGCATATGGATTTCTGGTCTTTAACCTGCTGTGTGCGCCCTGTTTTGCAGCGATGGGCGCGATCAGACGGGAGATGAACAATACAAAATGGTTTTGGTTTGCCATCGGCTATCAGTGCGGTTTTGCCTACATTGTTTCTATGTGTATCTACCAGATCGGAACGCTGGTCACGACAGGAACATTTAGTTTCGGCACAGCAAGTGCATTTGTGTTCATGGGCGCTTTATTGTATCTGCTTGTCAGACCATGCAGGGAGGGGCAGTCTCCGGCGTCGAAGTTTGGAAAAGTACTTGCAAAATAGCGCAGAAGAACTATAATGATAAAAAATGCCTAGAGCGTGTTTGAAAAATGCTTTCCGTCAGATGTACGTCACAGTTTGTGGGAGATTAAATCATCTTACAGATGATGTGCCAAATGAAGGAGGCGTAGGGGGCAAAGGCATAAAGGGCAATGCCTTATGTCGACTGAATGCGGTGCAAATATCACGCAAAGTGGTGAATACGACGCTATGGCG
>ERZ779621.315-NODE-315-length-24534-cov-9.754075_pt1 | contig 24534 bp, 21 predicted proteins | sample MGYA00514215_ERZ779621 | MGnify/ENA primary metagenome ERZ779621 (study PRJEB29562, sample SAMEA4376715) | mouse gut metagenome | isolation source: Cecum | study: EMG produced TPA metagenomics assembly of the A DSS colitis mouse model was used to assess the...
TGAAAAAGGAGATGTTTCGACAGTCCATACAGGGTACAGGATACATGGTATCTTGCAGACCTGCCTAACGCCAACTTAGTTGACATCAGGATGCTTTGATTACAGAGTAGTGTTACGAGGGAAGTGCTTATATAGGAAAAGTGGTAAACAGGAACAATGATATACAGGGTTCATCTGAGCTTATCAGATGAAGAGCAAAAGTAAATTTGGGTGGGGATGTCTTATTAAGATGTCCTCGCTTTTTATATAGATAAAATTCGCATGAGTGAGGAGGTGAAGAATAGATGAAAGAACATATCAGACATTGGTATCCGAAGGATGAGAGGTTTTTCAAAGTGCTTTCCATAGCAGGGAATGTCAGACAGGAAGATGCCGCAAAGATAGATATATCAGCAAGCAGACTTAAAAACATGGAAAAGGATAAGCTGATCGAGAAAGTGACGTATCCATCCAGATACAATAAGAATCCCAAGAGCAACGTGAGTTATGCCCTGACCAAGAAGGGAAAAGATTTCATTGATAAAAAGTATGGGATCAGCAGATGCCAGAACGCTCATGCAGCAGAGCATAACTGCAAGGTAGCTGAGATCATATGCAGTCTGGATAAGAAGGAGATTGATACAGTGCAGGCAGAATGGCAGACAAGGGATCAGATGGAAGAGGCATTGGAGCAGATGAAGCAGGAGGGCGATTATGACCAGTATGATTACTATATGGATCTGTGGAAAGCAGGGCTGATCAGCGCCGTGGATGTAGCATATACTTCCGTAAAGACAGGAGAGATGGTGTGCTGCGAAGTAGTGACGAACAGCTATAAGGATTCGGATATACAGGGGAAGGAGTACTGCGGGGAGATTTTGCAGATGGAGGTTGAGTATGTGAGGGTGTGAAAATGCTGATTGACAAAATGCAAAAGAATGATATTCTATAACGATACAGTCATAAGAGTGTATGGGCGGGAAGGAGCGCAATGAATATATGAAGAAGTACATATTTAAAGCCGCAGAAATATTTGTTGACATATTGATGGTTTTATCAGCTTTAGGAGCGGTGGTGGCTATTGCATATATTATTTTTTTGGCGCAAGGTAGTGGAATGGAAAAAATTGTTGCCTGTTATCTCATTATAATAGTTTTTGGGGCTGTGATAATGGAACAGTTTCTTGAAATGAAGGGAAAACGAATAGCTTTTTATAAACAACATAGTTTATTGAGTTTTTTATATTTTGTTTTCATAATTGGTGAGATAACTGCGATAAGTATTTACTATCTTTTATCTAAAGTCAAGGTTATTCAAGAGAGTAGGGAGGGTATATATTTTGCACTATATGCAGGAATATTTGGAGGGATTTCCATATGGTATGTATATCATTTATTTAAGAAAAATGTGAGCTATGGGGATCTTAAAATGTTTATTCAGCCATTTGTCTTAGTTGTTACAATGTGGGGATATGTGCTTGATAAATTTGGTGTTTACAAAAAATATGCAATTTTTTTTGCTGCTTTCATTTTTTCTGTTTCTTTCATTATTGATATGATTTCGTATTATAAAAGAGAGAAGATAGAAACGGTTGATGTCAAAATTGAAAAAGTATCAACCGTTTATGAAGTTTGTATTATTAGTGATAATAAAATAGAATATAATTACAAAATTACTTTAAAAGCAAATCAAAGAGAAGAGTGAAAATTTTTATAGTAGCATCTAATAGTATTGAAGCAAGGATAAACAAGGCGGCGAAAAGAGGAATGCAGATTGCAAATCCCAAAATAATCATAACAGCATTTCGATCTTTCTCTTTTTCGGACTGTAATTCAAATTCAATATGTTGGATTTGCGTATTTAGATAATCAATTTTTTCTTTTTGGGTTTCAACTAATTTTTCCTGTTTTAAGGAATTTATTTGAATTTTATAGTCTGCATTCCATATTTGTGTGCAACAAAATAACATAATCAGAATTGTAAAGAAAAAAGCTGATGTGCCTAAGGATGTTACAATAATAGCGCTGTATGCATTATATATTTTTTTTATTATTTTCATAAATTTCCTTTCTGAAAAGAAGTTAACTCATTTCTATTGTATATTTTGAAAATGGCTCACTATACAAAAAGGTGCATAATCTCCATTGGTGTTTAGAAGCAAAATACAATTAAAACCATATTTTGTATAGGTCTGTATAAAAACGGAAAAATCAGCTATATACCAGAGGTTATATTATCAGGCTATGAAGTACAAAGTCACTTTGCCGCATATACATAGATAGCATTGAATGGGGGAATAAAGCGGTTGGCATCCATAACCAGTGCCTTTTTCTTTGTTAAAATTCATGCTCATGCATAAAACCTATTGCAATATAGAAAAGAGCCTGTATAATAAGTAAAAATATGATATTTAACGATAAAAAAGGCAGATGCTGCTAACATCCGCCTACAAAATACAGTGTGCAATCATTCATCCCAACACACGTGATTTCTGTATCATTATAGCGTAAAAAGACAGAAAAACAATAGATTTACTGCATGATAAACAGTATCTGAATGATAGAATGATTGCCCCTGAAATTATGACGGGGTATTTTTTATGAGAGAATTAGACTTGAAGAAGAATAATGTTTTAAATTTTGAAAAAATGGAAGAAACAGAAATTTCCAACGGCATGTGGGAACAGGATGTACTTAGATGTTGGGAATTTCTTAAAATGACGCATACACTGGAGGGCAGGGATACTATGCCAGAGCTGTATTCGTGGGAAGAGTATGATTATTATCCCAAAGGGGAAGATTTGATGTTTTACAACGATAAGCCAGATAACGAATGTGTCTGCATCAGGGCATTGATAGACCATAAAAAAACAAAGAGAAAGGCTGGAAACCGTGAGCATATCATCAGGTCATTTGATGATACAGGTTTTTTCCTTTTCAGGAAATTCATACTAAAATGTCTGTTTCATAGAGATGCCGTATATAATCTTTTCTACAATATCTATAAGGTTGACTGTGTAAAAGGAGAATGTTTCAGGCGTGCAACCAGATATAAGATGATTGGAAGAATTGAAAATGTTACATCAACGAATCTGCTTGCAATCGACCTTGATGCTTACAGTTTCGATGAATATAAAGAGATCAGGAAACTGTTCCTTGACAGGGGGATTATTCCGATAGAAATATCATCAGGACATGGCTTCCATATCTTGATTAAAATTGAAACATGTACAGATAAAGGGCTTCTTGCTAAATGGATGAAAGTAATGTCAGATTATAATGTCAATGTAGACCAGCACTGCAAAGACCCAGGCAGGATATACAGGCTTCCGTTCTTCTATAATGTCAAAAGTGCAAAGTATGATACAGTGGTAAAAGCAAAAATCATGGAAGGGGAATATGGCGTGCCAACTTATACTGTTGAGGACATATTTCAAAGGTTTGGTTATGACTATAAGAATTGGGACAAAAATCTGTATGGTGTGAAGATAGCAAATAAAAATGATGTAGCATCTGATAGTGAAAAGATTGTAAAGCCTTTGACTCAAAAGAAAAAAGTAGTTCTGCAGCAAAAAAGTTATAAGTCACTTACAGATGAGGAGCTTTCCAGTTTGCATCCTATGCTGGATATTACTATGCTACCAGAGGGGATTAAGTCTATGCTAAAAGGTTTCATAGAAGGTTATACATATTACCAGTTGATGTGCATGGTTCTCTTCTTTAAGAGAAGCAGATACAGTCTGGAACAGATTTTGGAGATTGTAACAGTGACAGAATCCATTAATGGGAATGACTGGAATTCATGGGATGCAGCAGAGGAAGCAGAGTATTTCTATCATCATATTTATGGCATAAACATGGAAGAACTTGATAATCTGGAAACAGAGTTTGGAGACATTACATTCCCTGTTTATGATAATGGATTAAAAGTGCCGTTAGGAATCATGAAGCCAAATGAATTAAAGCTGTATCTGTATCTTCTCCGTCATGGTAAGAGCAGGAAGAAGGATATTACTTCTTCTCTGCATGTCAGCGCAAATAAATTAGACAGGATTATGGATTCTGCAGTATTGGTAAAAAAGGATGGATTGGAATACAGCATCATGGATAAGAAAGCAGCTAATTACATCTATTTATCGGAAGAGGAACTGGACGCTTATCTTCACTGGAACGAGAATGAGATTGCTGTCTATCTGTATTTAAAATTCAGATGTGGTGATGGTGAAAGCATCCAGACATCAAGGGAAAGCATTGAAAAAGGGACACTTATGACTCATACTGTAGTGACAAGAACGATCCAGCACATGGAAGACAGGAAACTGATAGCCGTTACAAGAAAAGAAAACCAGCATCACCTGATAAAAGAATTAAGGGAAAGCAATACTTATATGCTGCTGAAGCAGCCTTCTTAACGGAGGGCTGTTTTTTTATTCTGCCAGTCTCCTAATCTGTATCTTATATATAGTTTAATACGTCCACATATGGACATTTTTTGCAGATTAAGAAGTATTATGGGGAAATCCGCAGGCAGGGGTTAAGTATGTGGGCATAAAGAAGTGAGCTTCCGAACGGGAAGCCCACTCTAACGCTACGATCAAGCGACTATTTCAATATTGAAGTAATATCCAAGGATTTCCAGAGCCTTCTGGCCACGGTACATTTTCAAAACAACGTCCTCTGGGAAACAGCACCTCTTTTTTACGATTGGTTCAAAATCGCCTGTCAGGAATATCTCTTTTAAGCAGGTATCTTTAAACCCGTCAGGAGGGAAATACAGGGATTCTGCATGGCTCCATAATGTCAGGGATTCCAATCTATCAGCGCCTGAAAAAGTGCGTTCTTCCAGTTTGTCAAAGTAGCCCTTTATTTCAAGAGATTCAAGAGAATGGCAGCCATTAAAAATGTCGTTTCCCAATTGCCTGATCTGATATCCTAAGTCCAGGGTTTCCAGACTGGTACACCCTGCAAAAGCCCCATCTCTGACAGTCTTTAAAATGTAAAAATGTGCTTCTGTCAGGCTTTCACATCCTTTGAAAGCATCATAAGAGATGATGTTTAAACCAGACTGTGCCCAGACAGATTTCAGGTTTTTGCAGTTTAAGAAGGTTTCTTCCTTAATGATATGCAGGTTTCTTGGAAGCAGTATTTCTTCAAGCTTGCTGCCTGCAAAGCATCTTTTGCCAATCTTAAGACCTCTTGGCAGTTTTACATTCAGAACATGTGCATTTTCCAGAGCACAGTCATCCAGATATTTTACACCTTCCTCTATGCAGAGGAGATTGATGTTCAGATAATCGAAGCAATGTGAACTGATGCGGTCGATCTGCTTCCCCTTGTATTGATGTGGGATGATAAGGTAATCTAGCCGCTCCCACCATATGCTGTGATTACATTTGACCAATGTGTTGGTCGTTTCGTCTATAACGAATCTTTCCATATAGATTTCCTCCTTTTTTTGATTTTCTATTGTTATTGTCTCATATAAAAAATGGCTTTTCCAGAGATGGGAAATCAAAAACGTGACGATGGAGCACGAAAATGGGAGCCTTTGAATGTTTTACCCATATAGAAATTATAGACAAAAGTGTCGAAAAGAAGGCATTGACCAAGGTGAATGAAAAATATAGAATAAAATTAGAATAGTACTCAAAAGTCATTACATATCAGTTGTAGAAGATATTTAGAGAGGGATATAATTATAGATGATTTGTGGAATATCTTGCTAAGAATATCAAGAGATCCTGATGAGAAAGTAGCAAAAGCTGTATTGAAGGACAAGCTGAAATCGTCTAAAGATGTAATGGAAATTGTCCGCTGTAATCATTTGCTATCTGAAATTCAGATGAGTGAATATTTTGATATGCGGGCAGAAGAATATCAAAATTTTGAAGAAGATATGTGACAAGGTGAGATTAATATAAGAGGATATGTGACAAGAATGAGAGCAGATTATATAGAAACAATTGTTAAGAAGATGAACGAATTGCCATATAGAGCAATTCTTTTTGATGGTGCATGGGGAATAGGAAAATCTTATGCCATAAATAACGCACTAAAAAAGAATAGAAATGTATGTAAGGTTTCAATGTTTGGCTTAGATAGTGCGAATCAGATATATCATGAAGTTTTGTTTCAGTTAGCATTAAGAAACAGTGTGGGTGGCAAGATAGGTAAGATTGCAGATAATGTTGTAGAAGGCTTATCAGCAGTCTGGGAGAAAGCAGAACAGGCAAAAGATGTATTTCATACGATTGCTAAAGAAAGAGAACTGTTTCTACTACTATCTAAAGGATTTAGAACTTTACATATCGTTGTCATAGACGATATAGAGCGGATGAGTGATAAGATCAATCTGGAAGAGGTTTTTGGAATAGTTGAGGAGTTGAAACAATGTCCATATGTGAGGGTGATATTGGTTGCACATACAGGAGAAATGAAGGAAAGAAATAAGGAACTATTTGATAAATATAATGAAAAAGTTATCGACAGGATATATCACATTACAGAAATGCCAGAGGAAGTGAATTGGGGGGAATTAAAAATACATGCAGGATTTATTACTGATTTTCTGGCAAAATATAAAGTGAAAAATCTTCGTACCCTCGAAAAAGCACAGAAATTTTTTGATGATGTCAAGTCATTTTGTGGTGATATAAAGAATGAGCAGTTTATAAATGAAATCAGGTTAATTTGCTTTGCTATCGTTGTGGAATCAACGGACGGATTGTTTGTTAGAAAACCAGAAGAAGTGGAAAATGATCCATTAAAACGAAGCACATTGGAAATATATAATGCATTAGAACATAGAATTATAAATTATTTAAGAGAAATAATGAGTGGCAGAAATCTGATGGAGATGTTGCTGCATTATTATCAAAATAATGCCGAAATAAATATAAATGAACTTCATGCAGAATATAAGTTGTTTTTAGAAGCTGGAAAGAAAAAGAATTATTATAGGACAGATAAAGAGATAAAGGAGATTCTACCAAATTTACGGGATAGAATGAACGAGGCTGAAAATCTTGCAGAATTGAATAAATTTGCGGATGAGTATATTGTCTGGAGCGATATTTTGGACGAGGAAAATCATTCTGTGCTGAATGAATACAGGAATAATTTGCAAAGGATGTTGCAGGAATTAGTGCAATCTGGTGATGACCAAATTTTTGATTATGGAGTTACTCTGTTCCATTTATCGTCTGAAAAGATAAAACGATTATATTCAGAAGAAATTGAAAATATGAGAAAAGAAATGGTCGAAATCTGTATAAAATCTTTACGGAAAACTACAAGAGGGAAAGAAGCATATGAATATTCCTATAGGCTCAGAGAGTATTCCAAATCGACATTTTACAGAAATTTTATAAAAGAATCTATAGAGTGCCTATATAATAGAAAATCATTTCCTGTGGATGAGATTGACGAAACTCAATATCATACTTGCTATAATATTATGTATGTACTACATGAAATAGATGGCGAAAAATTTTTGCATTATTGTGACGAATTGAGCAAAGAATGTGATCACATGTCGGCTCATAGAATTGATGTTTTAGTCAAAGAAATTATAAAGGGATATTGATATAAGATTGTAAGAGAAGTAAAATAGGGGGCTGGTTTAAATGTACAAATTATATTCAGAAAGAATCAAAAATAAAGATGGAGAACCAGAAGTATATATTTATGATGAGTTTCCAGAGGCACTTAGAAACCAAGTTTTTTATTTAATGGAAGATGTGTTAGACAAATATACGGTAGATTATCATGAAGAACTTTGGAATCAATTATATTATGCATTTGCACGTGAAAAAGGTATAAAAAACTTGGGGATGTATGACATTGAAAAGAGTGGCAATTTTGGAAAATCCAATTTTGAAGAATACATTGCAAAGAGCGATAATATAGATTTTCTTGATATGTTGGATTTTGTTTTTAATAAATTTGATGTGGGGATAAGAAAAGTTCCACCCAAATTTCATACACAAAACGGCATTGGAGATATAGTTGATAAGACCGTTGAAGAACTCAATTATCGCTTTAAACAGCACAATCTTGGATATGAGTTTGTAAATGGTGAAGTAATAAGGATTGATAATAAAATGCTACATCAAGAAATTGTAAAGCCTGCCTTAAGATTACTTTATGAAGAAGGTTTTGATGGAGCAGAGGAGGAGTTCAGGAAGGCATTTGAGTATAGAAGAAAAGGTGATAACAAGAATGCGATTTTGGAAGCAGGGAAAGCATTTGAAAGTACGATGAAAACAATTTGCGATAAAAAGAGTTATACATATAATAAGGAAAAAGATACTGCAAAAACATTGATTAGCATTTTGGAGAAGAATAATTTCTACCCAGCCTATATGTCTTCACACATGGCAAATCTTAGAACAACATTGGAGACAGGGCTTCCAGTAGTAAGAAACAAGACTTCGGGGCATGGACAGGGGAGTGTGGTGACACCAATTTCAGACGAGTTTGCAGAATATGCATTGAATTTAGCTGCGACAAATGTTGTGTTGCTGGTGGGGATATATAAAAGGGGGAAGTAATGTTCCGCAGCTTTGCTTTTTATACAGGGGAGATCGTGCAAAAAATCGAAATAATTATTCCATAACCCCAATATTATAATGTATGGTGATTACAATACCCCGCATATGGACAGGGATATCCCGTGATCACCAACTCCTTGAAAAAAAATAAAGTTTTTACCGAAGGGCAGTCTTAGTTTTAAGGCTGCTTTTTTTGCAGTCAGTTTTTCGATGCTCCTATTCCTTTATTGTATAAAACTCTTCAGATATAGAATCGTGCAGAAAATAGAAATAATACATTTTAAGATCAAGTAGAATGTATGCAGATAGGATACAGATGAACAGAAACCTATTTCAGGATATATGACATTTTGAAATAAACAGTAGAAAATATGGAAGAAAAGCAGAAGAAAATGCAGATATTGCGGAAATGCTGGTAAACAGCGGGGTTGAAGGTATTTCTACCAAGATATGTACTAAAAGAAAATAGTAAATATGCTTTTATATAACCATATCAGTACATAGGTAATTAATGAAAAATTTATATCATTTCTTTTGTATTTTCTATCCATCTATATATAATCACATAACGAAAAAGGAGAAGATAAATCATGAATACAGATAATTACATATTTTCCAGACAGATATATAAATCAGTCAACAAAGATGGGAGTGTCAGGCAGCTTGTATCCATTGACATCAGGATCAAGGATGCAGGGATCTCCATCCCGACGCCGTTCACGGCATTCCTTTTAGAATACCAGAGCAGAAAAGCATCCACGGTATCCATGATAGCCAGCCTGATTGTAAGGTTTTTAAACTATCTCTTTTTTGAGATGGAGTCTCCGCTTGCATCCATAGCGGAACTGACATTCCAGAATGGGATAGATTTCCTGTCTGCCCTGCCATGCCAGAAGGGAGGAAAATTGCAGTATGCGGAATACCTCACAAAATTCTATTATTTCTGCAGGGATAAGGGAATGGCTGAGATCAAAGACTTTAGGGAAAATTCCCATTCCAGATATAAAACATACACGGAAAATATCTTCAAAGGAAGGTATAAAACGGAACCAAAGACAAAAGTGGATGCCATCCATGAGATCGATACCGCATACCTTCCGATGTTCTTTGATACGGCAAGGGATATCGCGCCTGATATTTACCTTGGGGTGCTCTTCCAGTTTGCAGGAGGACTCAGGGCAAGTGAAGTAGTTTCCGTGGAATATGGCAGCATCAGGGTCATCAAGGAAAACGGCAGAATGCTCCTGTCATTAAAGCTGGGGGATAAGGATCTGAGGCCAGACCTGTCCAGCGCGTTCATTGCTAAAGCAAAAAGGAACAGGGCTCAGATAGTGATCCCCATATTTGGAAATAAATTAGAGGAGGCATATGAGGCACATATGAAACAATACAGGAAGGATAATGTATCAGCAGTATTTATAGATAAAAACGGGAACCCGATGACGGAGAATACATACTGGAAGAGATTCAGCCGTGTGAGGAGGGAATTTATCAGAAGGCTGTATAATTGTCCAGACATGGAGACACAGATGTATGCCCTGTTTCTGGAATCCTATAAATGGTCCACTCATATCGGCAGGGGGACTTATTCCAACATTACCGCGCGGAGTGTAAACAACCTCGGCGAACTTGCAGTCATGAGAGGGGATTCCAGCCTGTCTTCCTCGCTGCCTTACTTAAATGACAACAGAGCAGTGGAGAAGAGGGTACAGGAGACCTTTGACATCTTTTATAAAGGGGAGGGAGCATGAGCAGGACAGTCACGGCGCGGGAGATCGAAAACGAATATGGCGTGCCCGCTAAAACTGTCCGCTATGCCATACAAAGACACCAGATAAAGAGCCAGATTATTGACGGTTCCATCTCCATTGCATTACAGGACGCGGAGCCAGTTATATATGATTACCATGCAAGGCAGGACAGCTACACATGGCAGGAGGCAGCGAAGAAATTTCATGCTTCCCCAGCCAACCAGTATTTAAGGAGAATGCTTGACTCTATCCTTCCGCATTACTGTCTGGAAAGCGGGACTTATTACCCGATCAGCGACGTGGAGGATGTGCTTGCCGACTTGGAACATTACCATATCAGGAAATACAAGGATAAATATTACTATCTGGAAGGCGGCAGGGAGGATTTCTATATTACAAATTATTTTACCATCGCAGGATTCAGGCAGGCATTCAGACAGAAATATGGAATGGAAGCGAAGTTGCGCAATTTCAGTAAGATCAGAAGCCAGCTAGGAAAATCGTATCCAGTGGAGGCCGTCAGCCTGTTTGGATTTTCTGAATACATGATCCCGTCAGAATACATGGAACAGCTCATGGAGGATTACCATAACTATTATACGATCAAAGAAACAGAAGATCCGTATGACAGGTATGAAAGAGAGATCGAAAATCTTGGCAGCGGAAACGGAATGCTTGACGGGACATTAAAGCTTTTCAACGCATTTTCAAAATTCCAGTCGGAAAATACAAAAAACCAGATGCAGAAGGTGAAAACACTGGCGGCGTTATGGGAATACCTGTTAAGCACACTGGAACAGGAAATTTATCTGTATAAAAATGAAGAGATATGCAGGCTGATGAAGAACGCAAGCATCGGACAGCGGGAATACGCGGAACTGTGCCTGTTCCTAAAATCTGTTGCTGACAGGCAGGAAGAATGCGCTTTTGACATAAGGTTATCCTTAAAAAGGGAAGCGAAAGTAAAAACAGAAGAGGATTTCTATACAGAGGATGAATGGGAAAAGTATGTGAATTTCATCTTTGATATAGACCTGCATATTGAAAAAGCATTTGAAAATCCTCTTTATGCTAAATACTGGCTGTACTGCCTGCTGCAGTGCTCCCTCGCGTGGAGAGTGGAAGACATTTTAAGTATGCCCGCCCTGCAGATACAGGACATTGAAAAATATACGCTGGAATGGTTTGAACGGAATGAATTTACCTCCGCTATGGCATGGAAGGTCATCAATGCCGCAAAAAACTTCATAGAGCAGGAGAGGGTGGGCAAGACAGGGGCCAAAAGGCACTTTATCATCCTGAACAGCTTTGCTGTCGCTACTGCCATAGGATTTGTTATCTGTGAAAAACACAGACAGGCCGCAGGCGATACATGCCTGTTCGGGAAGCTCTGGCTGAGTTATAAAGTAATGGTAAACCAGCTTGGTCCTGAGATAAAAGGCTTTTCCAACCTGAAAGCGGTGAGGACGATCCTTTCTTTTGCAAACGAGACAGCCTCTCATACAAACTATTCAAGGCAGGCAGTAAAGATAGCTTCCTATATGCGCTCGCATATGGCAGACAGAAATGGTTTCTCCGATATGACAGTAACCTATTTGAAGAGTTCTTTCGATGAAAGGGAGCTGCTGTCCCTGCCAGCAAAGATGGGGGAGCTTGGCCTGTTTGGATGGCTCTATCATGAGATCCTGACGGTGATGGACGAAAAAATAAAAACAGAACCCCATAGGGAAGAACTAATCGGGGCCATCAGGGAAGAGATCACGCCTGCCAGACTGGAAGGATATGCAGGGTATCTGTTGCAGGAACAGAAGAAAAGGTCGGAGATCATAGCGGAGATTATGAGTTATGATGAGGACAGTTTACGGGAGCTGTGCGCGGGGCTGAAAAATGGCAGGAACCAAGGGAAAAGCGAGGACATTTACTGCATAAGGCTGTCATGCCCGTATCCGACGTCACAGGACTGCGGGCTGTGCGGATATGCTGTCCCCTCCATCCATGCCCTGCATGTGATCGGGCAGGAAGCGTCTGGAATGTTAGACAGGCTGATCGGCGGGCAGGGGACCGACAGGGACAAAGAAAGATATGCCTTTCAGTTGTTTAAGCTGCTGACAATCTTAAAAGAAGCAAAAGAAGAATTCGGAGAAGAGTTTGTATCTTCCTTTGCGGATTATAAAATGATTGGCAGGAAACTGGAAGAACTACAGGACCAAAAGAAAGGGGTGGAAGAATGGGTGCAGTAACGGATGGAATGGACATTACGGAATATATGGAAAACGGCAGGCAGGAATATCTGCTGATGCGCTATAAAGCGGCGGATAATCTTTCGGATGAAAAGTACAGGGAGACGTTTCAGAACCTGAAAGAAGAAGGGATTCTTGTAAATGAGTGCTATGATGATGCGGAATGGGTGTTAAGGGGAAATGACGGGAGAAAGTTTTATGTAAGATTTGATATGGTCAGGAGTGACCTGTGGAATGACAGGTTAAAGCATTTTGCCCTGCTGAAACTGGATGTGCAGAAGGCGGATATCCATTCTGCAAGCGTAAGCATAAAAAGGATCATGAATGAATTGTCTGTGACGGATTACCTGAATGCCGACTTGATCCCCACATACAGGGAGAAGATCGGGAAATATGACAGGAGTAAAAGAATGTATCTGCCTGCCTTAGGCGAATTTCTTGCGTTTATCGGTGGGGAAGATGCAGCGGCATATGCTGATGTGATAAGTAGCGTCCCGCAGATTTATTCGTCAAAATCAAGGGAACTTCCCTGCTACGAGAGCATTCTTCTTTTTGACCATATCATCAACGATTTCATACAAAGGACAGGCATGGAGGGAAGGGCGAGGTATTATCCAGTGCTGATATGGTGGAAGATATCAGGCGTGATACCGCTGCGCCCATGTGAGGTGTACCAGCTTCCCAAGGACTGTATCTATGAGAAAAACGGGAAATATTATATCCATATTGAAAGGGTAAAAAATAAGTATAAGCGGAAACAGTATTCGACTCCTGTTATCAAAGATTTTGAGATTAGGGAAGATATTTTCTGCCTGATCAGGGACTACATAGATTATACAGATAAAATTTCTGGCACGGATGAGACAGGGTATCTGTTTTCCATACAGATTTTAAAGAAGACAGCAGGATTAAAGGCAAAGGACAAAGATGTGGAAAGGCTTACCCATATGACGATGCAGACGATCTATAACCATTTCAAAAAAGAGGTCATAGAACAGGAATACGGCTACCATATGGTCCCGCTGGGGCAGAAGAAAGAGAAAAACGACATCGAAGAGGTGAAGATGGGGGATGTGCGCCACCTTGCCATCATCAACCTGATGATGATGGGGTACAACCCTCTCTATATCATGGAGCTTGCTGGGCACCATAAGCTGAATACACAGATGGGATATTACAACCATGCAGATACGTTCGCAACCGCAAAATCGCATGTACTGAAAGAAATGATGAAAAGAGCAGGGGATAACCTGAATTTTAAGGAGTATGACAGCGGGGGTTATGTGATACAGAAAAGTAAGTTAGGGGCTTCCTATTATGACCTGCCGTTAGTTGCTGACGGGAAAGGCAGATGCAGGAGCAAAGATTTTCCAAATGACTGTGTATATACAGAATGTATCTTCTGCCCGCATTTTATCCCAGACAGGAATTTAAGCAGGGAATACTATGATGCGCTGAAGGAAGAAAACGAAAAAGACATGGAGGCGCTGCAGATGGAATTAAGACTGCTTATGCAGGATTATGTGGATAACAGAAAATTTGAAAAAGTGGGAAAGAAAATCGGGGTCAGCTTAAACAAAAAAATAATGATCAACGCCTATCGGCATTTATGGGAGGAAAAAGAATGAACGGAAGACCGCAGATTTATACGGACGAATATCTGGATGAAAAACTGAATGAATTTATAAAAAAATATCCTGACAGGACAATCAGCTACCCTGAGCTGGAAAGGGAGACAGGGGTGCCGAAACATATCTGGAAATACAGGAAGGGCGATATTATCAAGAGTTACAACAAAAACAGGCAGGACAAGGCGCCTGAACCGTCGGGGAGAATTGTAATTCCGTCAGCGGATGATGTCATGGCAAAATATGGGGACAAGCCTGAGCTTTTAAAAACCTATATCGGAAGGCTTCTGGAGCTTCTGGCAAAGGCGGATGGCTATAAAAATGAAGAAAGAACCATACGGGAGCTGGAGCAGAGATACCAGTCGCAGATCGAAGAATTGTCTGTAAAAAATAAACAGCAGGAAAAGACGATACAGCAACTGAATAAAACCTTGAGCCAGATGATGCTGGATTCGCAGTATCCTGACAGAAGGAAAGCAGAGGGGATTAAAGACAACGTTCTGGAATTTGCTCCTGAAAACAGGAAGAAATACAGAGATTTGCTGGATGGGTTTTCGCTTTAAGGAAAGCTGGGCATGAAATGACAGAATATGAAAGAAAATGAAATATTATAAAATGAAATAAAATATTATGACATAATATGACATAAATTGAAACAAATAGAAAGGCGGCGGCAGGAAAAGCGGCTGCCACAATATCAAAAGAGAAAGGAAGGATAGATTGCGTATGCAGTTTGACATAAAGAATCAGGAAGACAGGAATAAATTATCGTATGAAGCCGCGTTTTATGTTATGACGCTTGGATACCAGAACAGGAAGAAATTCCTGTACATTCCAGAAGAATACACAACGGAGGAAGGATATGCCCTTGGCAGTGTATGGGCAGGCCTGCAGGATGATTACAGCCAGAATAAACTGGAGGCGGAGGATATCAGATTCCTGTTAAAGATCAAAATGCCCCTTGCGGATTCCCCGCAGAAGGAGCTTGGCATATGGCTTGACAGGGCGGATGAAGCAGAAAAATACTATAAGGAGCATGGTACATTGTCGATGCCGAACACGACCCTGTTCAGTGACGGCGCGAGCATGTTCCAGTGGGTGCATTACCAGAAGAAGCTGTATAAGCAGGGGGAGCTTTCGGACTACCAGGCCGCGCGGCTGGAAGCCATGGGAATCCACTGGATCAGGTCAAAGGAGATAACGGGCTGGGAAAAGGCTTACAGTTATGCCAGGCAGTATTATGAAGAAAACGGGCATTTATTCGTGCCGAAGAAATATGTTACCCCTGACGGGTTTGCGCTTGGGAAATGGATATGGGAGCAGCGGGACAGATACCTTGGCCTTTCACAGTATGGGATCAGTGATGAGAAGATTGATATGCTGGAAGAGATCGGGATGTTCTGGGAAGACCTTAGGAATGCGGAATGGGACTGGTTTGTCGGGCTTCTTCGGGAGTGCATCAGGAAAACGGGGAAGCCGTTTGTGATCGGGAAAAGTTACAGATATAAGAATTATGCTCTGGGAGAGAAAGTAGGCGAGGTGATCAGGCAGTATGCGGACGGGAGCCTGACAGCGGAGCAGGAGAGAGAGTTGAGGAAGGCTGGTTTTGGGTTTAACAGGCATATTAAATAGGAAGAATTGGTAAGAAGGAAGTGAAAATTAGCACTTCCTTTTCTTCTGCAATTATTGAATAATAGAATAAGAAATAGTACAATTGAATTGGTTATAAATTGACGAAGGATAATGTACATATGATAACATAGTTAGATCTACTGAGAGAGCTCACGTCAAAGATTATTGGTGAGTACACAGATATAGTAGCGGAAACAATTAGGGAATCAGTTCTGATTAGAATAAAATTCTGCAATGGACTATTCACTCAGAAGAAAGTGGCTATGCAATAAAGAAAACTTTTATGAGTAATACAGAAGAAAAATTAGAAAGCTATAAGGAGAGTATCATTTTGAAAAAAGTAAATATTTTTTTGTCTTATTGTCGGAATGATTCGAGTGAAGCTGATAGAATATATAACTATTTTAAGAGTAATCAGAATATCGAACTACATATAGATAAGTTGGATATTGAGAAGTGGGGAAGCATAAAGGAGTATGTACAATCCATTATCAATATGGATTATATTATTTTGTTGATTTCGGACTCATACTTGAAATCTGCTAATTGTATGTACGAAGTTTTGGAAGTAATGCGAGATAGAAATTATAGAGATAAAATTTTTCCTGTAGTTTTTAATTCGGGGATTTATAGTCCAATAGAAAAAGCAAAATATGTGAAACATTGGCAAGATGAGACCAGAAAATTAGAGGATGTTCTAAAAGAGATTGATTTAACAAATCTTGGGGGCCTGAGTAAACACTTAAAGCAGAGACAAGATATTTCGTCTAACATTGCAAAATTTTTAGATGTAATTTCTGATATGAATAATCCTAATGTTGAAGACGTTTGTGTACGAATTCAAGAAAAATTAGATCAGAAAGGCTTTCTTGGAACCAATCAAATTAAGGATGAGAATGAATTAATAAAAGTCATTGATTATATAAAAGTAAATATAAATGACCAAAAAGGTGGAAAGGTAGAGTATTATAGCGAAATACTTAAAAAAAGTAGGACACGGGATTATGCAAGTAAGTGGAATCAAAATGTTTTTCTAAATAATTATTCGGAAAGAGATGAGAATGGTGTAAATATAAAACTTAATCAGCTTTATTTAGAAGAATACTTGCCACATTATATATGGAAATCTAATACTACACTTTCATGTGATTTAAAAGAGCTATTGAAAGAGTATATAATTGATAACAATGATAAAAAAATGCTTTTAGTTTTAGGACAACCTGGAATTGGGAAGAGTACACTGATTACATGGATTATGGCTAATTTAGTAGAAAGGAAAGATAGAGTTTTGGTGTGCAAATTTGCTCCCGATTTACAGAATATTGATTGGCAAGGGGATAATATACTAAGTGAAATATTTAAAACACTTAATTTGGAATATAGTGAGTTAGAAAACAGGACATTAATTCTTGATGGTTTTGATGAAATACATTCAAACAGTGATAGGGAAAGAATATTAAATCGAATATATCAGGAGTTAAATGGATTGAGTTATGTAAAGAAATTTTCATTATTGATAACATGTAGGAAGAACTATATATATGAATTATTTAAATTACAATGTGACTATATTACATTGCAAATATGGAATAATGAACAGATAGGGAGTTTTTGTAAAACTTATGGAAGATTAGGAAATAGTAATATATCACAAAGTATGATTAATAAGATATTGGAAAATAGGGAAATATTTGGGATACCTCTTATTTTATATATGGTTTTGGCCTTAAATATTTCTATAGATGAGAATGGGTCTATTTTAGATATATATGAACGGATTTTTTCATTAGATAATGGGGTTATTTATGACAGGTGTATAGAATATATAAGTTATGGTAAACAACATAGAATTAGTTTAGTAAAACAGCAGATACACCAAATTTCTCAAAGAATTGCCTTTTGGATATTTGAAAACAATCCTGAGAAAGCATTTATTCCTCAGAGCGAGTTTAAAAAGATATGTGATATTGATATGAATGAAGCAGAAAGTAAAAGCGAGGATATACAAAGTGATACTTTAATTGGAAGTTATTTTAAAATAAGTCATTGTGAAGGGATATTGGCAGATGAAGTGCATTTTGCGCATCGTTCTATCTATGAGTATTTTGTTGCAGTATATTTTTTTGAGTCCATTAAAAAAATGACATCTAAAGAAGAAGTTGCAGGGGAATTAGGGGAGTTGTTGAAATATGGGAAGTTGTCGAAACAAATCTCTAAATTTATAAAATATAAATTTGATACTTTTAAAGAGGAAAATTTGCCTGATATTACAAGAGATATTTTTAATATAATGTTGAGAGATGGTATGACTTATTATGTAAAGAAAAAATATAAGGATGTAATTAGTCAAGAAATGAATATATTTATTAATATGCTTGAGGTTGTTCACTTATGGAATCCCAATATGGGTAAACTTGATGGTAAGATTAGTAATTATCTACGTTATAGCCATAAAAAGATATTGAGACTAAGGGGGATTGAATTAGGAACGATAAATTTATCAGGAGTACATTTATCGGATGCAGATTTAATAGGCGCAGATTTATCAAGGGCCAATTTATCGGGAGCAAATTTGATGAATGCGAATTTATCAAAGGCCAATTTGATAGAAGCACATTTAGCAGATATAAACTTAATGGGCGCAGATTTAACATCTGCAAACCTAACCGTAGCGGATTTGATAGGCGCAAATTTGAAGAAAGCAGAATTAATAGGGGTAAATTTAACAAAAGCCAATTTAACAGGGGCATATTTAGAGGAAGCGGAATTAATAGGAGCAGATTTATCAGGAGCCAATTTATCAGGAGCTAATTTATCAGGAGCCAATTTGTTTAGAGCCAATTTGTTAGAGGTAAATTTAATAGGTACGGATTTGATGGAAGCCTTATTTGATGAGGAACAAGTTAAACTGTTACATAAAAAATATGATTTAAGCAATAGTATGGTATTTATTTTTGAGACTAAAGAGATAGTTGATTATAAAGAATATTGCATTAGAAATCAAGGATGATTTATTCCTTTTAGTTAGTAAGTTGAAAATAATATAAAATTTGCCCCTATTAGAATAATAATAATAAAACGATATCAAAGATTCCCGAACGGGTCGAGCGCATCTCAAATAAAAAATGTGGGGAGAGTCCAGTGGACTGTCCTCATATTTTTTATGGCCCTGTTCAAGGTCGTCCGCCTGCGGACAAATTGTTTCTGCGAGCAGGAACAATTTCCTTGATAGCGGAGCGTAAAGGGTGAGACAATCTGTTCATGGTTTGCCCGCGCGCGGGGAAAGCATAGATTGGCGAGACCCGTTTCCTAACGTAGAGCCATAAGTTCAGACTTTATAAGAAAAGGGATTGGAATTACTGGAATAGAAGTTGATACCCTTTTCTTATGAAATATTGTAGACTGATTTTTATGACAGTATAGTTTTCAAATTGATTTATTGATATACTTTATTTATAATGGAAGATAGGGTTGCAAAATACCTTATATGTAAAAATAGAAAGACCAGTTATATTGTTGCCATCATGTGAGGATTTGATGGAAGTGTAAAGTGCTATTATGAAGCTATAAATGGAGGAGTTACATTGATGAAACTGAATATATTTTTATCTTATTGTTGGAATGATTCCAGCGAAGCTGATAGAATTTATGATTATTTTAAGAGAAATCAAAGTATTGAATTACATAGAGACAAAATCGACATCAAGAAATGGGGAAGCATAAAAGAATATATGCAATCTATTAGCAATATGGATTATACAATTCTTCTTATTTCAGATTCATACTTGAAATCCGCTAATTGCATGTATGAAGTTTTGGAAGTAATGAGAGATAGAAATTATAGAGATAAAATTTTCCCTGCGGTCATTTATTCTGGAATTTATAGCCCTGTTACGCGAGCAAAATATGTGAAGCATTGGCAAGATGAATTTAAAGAATTGGAGAATACATTGAAAGAAATAAATGTGCAGAATCCTGGAAAGCTAAATGAGGATTTGAAACGGAGGCAGGATATTTCTTCTAATATTGCAGAATTTTTGGATGTTGTTGCTGATATGAATAATCCTAATATTACAGATGTTTGTATAAATATTGAGGAAAAATTGGGTCAAAAAGGTTTCCTTGGGAATAAAAATAGTCAAATTGAAGATACAAATGATTTATTTGCAACATTGGGAATACCAAAGACGAAATATAAATCTGAACCAACAGACTTAGAAATTGATCAGTTTGTAAAAGATAGTTTTAATCAAGTTATAAAGCTATTATCGCAATTATGTCAACAGTACCAAACTCAAAACACATGGATGCAGGTGCAGATTGAACATGTTGATACAAGAACAGCAATTTACTATTTTTATAAAAAAGGACAGTTGGTAAGAAAATTTAGGGTGTTTTTAGGTAGTATGTGGGGGAGCGCACAGGAAATGATCGGTGTATCAGATAATGTCACGCCACATGGGAATGGTGATTCGTGGAATGGTATGTATAATCCACAATTTGTGGATGGGGAATTGAAACTATTTGCAACATTGTCTTTGTTTGAAAATCATAAGGCAATGACGGCTGAAGAAGTTGTAGCGGATATTTGGAAGCATAATATACAAATGTATTTGGAGAGTTAAGAGGAGTGCCCATATGTATGAGAGTGAGCTTATAAGTAAAGTGGAGGAAGGCAAGGAGTATAAAGAAGAGATACTGGAAGAATTTGTTTTGAAACATCATTATCATCTTTATTTCGAAACAATTGGGAGTAATATATTTTTGGGTGGAGAAGTTATGTGTGTGGTTGAGAAAGTAATAGAAGGCGATTATCAGTTCTTAAATAATGATGGAGAAGTGATACATATTGAGCCTGTTAGAGGTATTGTTTTTGATGAATTGAAATTATGAAAATATGCGGGAGGTAGAAGTTATTGAGTGCATCTATTAAATTTAGCAAACAGGGAATAGAAAAGATCAGAAATCAGATGGAAAAGGAACTTAATTATCAGATTCAGATGGGAGCGAGTGATTTGAGAAAAGATAGTGAGAAGTTTTTAGAAATTGTCCTTAAAAAGAGAGCAGAAACAGGAGAAGATGCATTGAGATTTGGAACAGAAGATTTTTGTGAAATACCTAATATCCAAATGAATATTGGAACTATTTTGGATGATTTAAAGATACATGGTTGTATTGGCGATAACAGTTTAGCGAATGTCATTGGAGAGATAAAGATATATTTAACATTGGAAGGAATCGGATATTTTAAAAATAAAGAGGGGGTAAATCAGGTAGAGAAGATGGGTGGAAATGTAAATAATTTTTATGGTCCTGTAAATAATATGCAAATGCAACAAGGAACTATTAATTCATCACAAACACAGACAATAACAACAGAATCTGTGGATTTTGATAAGGTTGCAAAATTTGTTGAAAAAGTTCAGAAGTATGATCCGCTTTTAGAAGACGAATATGGAGAACAAGCAACAGAAGTTCGGGAAAAATTGGATGAGATTTCATCCTTAGTTCAAAAGAAAGAGAATCCTGGAAGAATAAAGTCATTACTTATGGAACTGAAAAACTTATCGGTTGGAGTGGGAGGAAGTTTAATTGCAACAGGCGTTGTAGAAGGGATAAAACTTCTTTTTATGTAGGAGGAATAAATTGTGAGTGGTATAGTTTTAGAGTTGCAAAGAGAAGCACTGGATAAAGCTGCCAATATAGAATCACTATTAAGAAAAGCGTATGTTATAGCTAAAAAACTGAAATTAGAAAAGTTTGAAGAGTGGATTAAACAAGAGCAAGATGGGTATTCAATTGAGACGGAAGTTCCGTCATATAGATATATAGGTGGCTCAGTGTATGCTCTTAATCCTGCGAATGGTAGATGGATACCAGTAGGAATTTCTGATGGTGGGAGAAACAAATTTTCTAAGTTCCCTATAAAGGAAGGGATTCCTAGTTTAAATGATCTTTACATAACTGCTAAAGATAATGTTTCTTTTTCTATTAGTAGTACATTAACAGATGTTCTTAATAAAACGTCTCCCTTTGAGACAATATATTCATTTGTTGCCCCGAAAAGTCAATTGCATCAGGTTATAAGTACAGTCCAAAATAGTATATTGGATTGGACCATATTATTAGAAGAGAATGGAATAGAAGGAGAAAATCTTTCATTTACAAATGCGGAGATAGAAAATGCTCAATTGCCAATCATCAATAATTATATAAATAATTTTTATGCTAATGTGGAAGGTATAGATTTGCAACAGGGTAGCTCAAAATAATATATAGATAAAGATTAATCCCCTGAAGCATAATCTTTTTTTACATGCTATTTATAAAATTATACTAGAATGTAGGTGGAAATTATGGCTTTTAGGGTGTATTCTTAATTTGGCTACAATAATAATAGCATTTAAGATGTGAAATGATATGCCATATAGAAAACACATAATCTTGACTCATTTACAAAAGCAGGGGGTTCCCCTGCTTTTAAAATATAATAACACAGAATACTGCCAGAAATGCAATGGACAATAAAAGCGGCATCAGAATACTATGCTCATAGACAGCAACATAAGTATCTGCTGATACCATGACATAGCCGATCAGATGCTTCCTGTTAAGGTGTTTCATTTTGGCTGGCGGCATGAGCATAAAATAGTGATCTGTTATGCTGCTGGAGATAACGACTGTATCAGCAGCCGCTTCTTTTTCGATTTCTTTGAGCTTTATACAGCCTATTACAGAAAGACCGTTGCTGTCCTGCATTTTCACAAAAGAATCAGGTTCCATATAATCAAACTGGAAGCACTTCTTTTTAAATCCTTGCATTTACCGTTTCCAAATTATGGATAAAATAATTCATATGGTTTCCTCCTTATGCTGTTGGGATAGGTTTAAGCGGAAGAAGTGACGTAAATTATGAAAGTTTGTATGAGGATAGCTAATCCATAAAATTTTTTGATCATGCAGAAAATCGTAATATTTTTAAAATATGCAGGTAAAGTGCTATTACTTCATGTGAAATGTGTTAAAAGATTAATCATATTTTTATGAATAATTTTCAAATCACTATTTACGATGAAAAAGGTTATACAAATTTTAGACTGTAAGCATTGGTTATTCTTTAACTATGCATAAACAGCAATGACAATTATTAAAAATATCTCAAAACGAGAAATGAAGGGAAAAATGAAAATGAATAAGAATAAAATTTTAACAGCAATTATGGCTGGAACAATGATGATGGGAAGCGTTCTTCCTGTATGCGCGGCAACAACTAATTATAATCCTATTTCACAGGAAGAAGTTGGAGAGTTTGGAACTACCAGAGATACAGAAGTTCTCTACACACAGGCATCTTCCTACTCCGTAGTTATCCCAAAGACTATCGTACTTGATGCAGTTTCCAAGGATTCTGATTATGCGGTAAGAGTATACGGGGACATTTCTTCTGACAAGAAGGTAACAGTAGCGCCTCAGGATGCGCTTGCAGATATTGACGGGATTAACTTCTATATGAAGGATCAGGCAACAGCAGGCGTTAAGAAAGATGACGTTCAGGCAGATGTAACACAGGATGTTGTTGACTGGACAAGCGCTGAGGTTACTGCTGATACTTCCAAGGATGGTAATGTAGCAGCTCCTACTATTACAGCAGGTAACTGGAAGGGAACATTTAACTTCAATATCGCGCTTGCAAATGCGGATTAATTTTTCGGAAAGAATAAAATTTTAATAACAGAATGATTTATATCCATAAAGATAAGGCTTGTGTATGCAGGTCTTATTTTTTGTGTGGAAACCTTTTTAAGAAAACCATGAAGTTATACAGTTTATAATTATAAATTCCTATCTTCCTTTTAAACTATAAGGAAACAGTCAACGGAAAGGATACAGCGTAAATTATATTTTTTATGGAACTGTATACGATAAAAAGAACAAAAGAGCAATGAATGAAATTTTATATAAACATATTTTATATGAATGTTTCAATCAGCTTTTAAGCATGTTCCGCAGACGAGAAGGAGGTAGAAATGAAAAGAAATAGATTTATTGGAATAGCAGCATTGATGCCGCTTGTTTTGAGTAATTTTGCAGTATTGCCTGTACATGCGGAAGTCACTGGTTCCCAGACAGTAGATACAAGTGCAGAGGAAACAAGTGCTGAATGTCAGGTGATCTACAAGTCAACTTATGATTTCTCGGAAGAGATCCCTAAGTATCCAGAGCTTGATGTTACTGCTTATGGTTATGAAGGCATCTATGACGGGAAATCACATGGAATCACTGTTGACTGTAAGACTGAGGGTGCAACCATCCTGTACAGTACAGATGGGAAAACTTTTTCGACAAAGAAGCCTGAATACAAGAATGTAGGTACATATGTGACTTATTATAAAGTTGAAAAGGATGGATATACAACAGCCATAGGTTCAGCAGTCGTCGAGATCAAAGAAGCTGAAATTGAATTTGATGCGGATGATTGTATCGTCTTTTATGACGGGAAGAACCATAGCATAGATTTATCCGTGGTAACGGATGACTGCGAAATCCTGTACAGTGAGGATGGCATCAATTATTCCTCAAAGAAACCAGAGTATAAAGAGCCAGGTACCTATACTGTTTACTACAAGATTATGAGGGACAATTATGCGACTGTGACAGGAAGCAGTACTGTGACCATTAAGGCGAAAGATGGTACTGCAAATAACGGTAATCAAAATAATAGTAATCAGAACAGTAACAATAAAAACAGTAAT
>ERZ779621.317-NODE-317-length-24491-cov-4.782452_pt1 | contig 24491 bp, 26 predicted proteins | sample MGYA00514215_ERZ779621 | MGnify/ENA primary metagenome ERZ779621 (study PRJEB29562, sample SAMEA4376715) | mouse gut metagenome | isolation source: Cecum | study: EMG produced TPA metagenomics assembly of the A DSS colitis mouse model was used to assess the...
ACAAAAAAAAATACGGCACGGAATATCTCCACCCGCTTGAGCTGGGTTTTCCGCTTATGAGCGCGGAATCCGCCCATAAAACGCTCCCTGTGCTGACAGGCGGAGCGTATCTGCACTTCGCGGCGGGAGAGGATTCTTCGCGCGCCAAGGAAATGATGGCGATGTTCGGCTCGTCAAGCCCTTCATATCTTGTTCTGGAGAGCCTTGACCGCTTCAACGAAGTTATGGCAGGAGATTCTGACACAATAACCCGCGCCTGCGACGCTGTAATGGAGCTCAAAGAGAGGTTGGAAACTGCGGGCATTCCTTTGGTAAAGAGCGATTACCTCAGAATAGTGATAGACGCCCGAGCCTGCGGAATGAGCGGCTATGAGTTTGCGGCAAATCTGAGGTCAAGCGGGGTTGAGTGCGAGATGTCCGACGCCAACCGTGTGGTGCTGATGTTCTCATCCGCCAATAAAATAGAGGATTTTGAAAGAGCGGAAATAGCTATCCTTTTCGTGCGCAGAAAAAGCCCGATAGCTCCTGAAAAATATCCGGTAATAAAGCCTGCCGTACATATGCCGGTTCATGAGGCAATGTTCCTGCCTCAAAAGATTGTTCCCCTTAAAAAAGCAAGCGGAGAGGTGTGCGCGGGACTGAACGCGCCATGCCCCCCATGCGTGCCGCTTGTCATGCCTGGCGAAATAATAGACCACAATGTGATGGCAGCGCTGAAACAATACGGCGTAAAAAGAGTTGCCATTCTGGACAGAACTAAAACGGTTTAGGTGAACTATGGCGGTACGAAAGAAAAAGCGCAGAACGATTCTATGCGGCAGGGATAAATATGTGTGGTACTCTCTTGGGGGCGGCTATGATTAATAGGATCACAATATGGGCAATAATTGTGAAACGTCGTTCCTGCACATTATCTTTGAGGACAAAAAACGTATCCTTACCATACTGCTGAACGCTCCTAAACCGTATGCGGTAAGCAAGGGTACGGTTTTTCAAGGCAAACTCATAAGCGGCTGCTGGAAGCGGTATTTGCTGCCCTTTGAGATGCCCAAAAGCATTACTCCGCGGTTTGTTTCAAGAAATCATTGACTGGGCTGCCGATTCAAACAGCAGCACGGCAAAAATTGAGTATGACGGGCGCGATATAGGGTTTTAGCGATTTTCTCGCGGAATACCGCGCAGTCTGAAGCGGCGTTTGCCGTAAAGAGTTATTGTAAGGTCACACAGCCCCGCACGGCGCTGAAAGGGATTCTGCGAGAGCGTTTTCAGCACCGCCATGCGTTTCGGTATATATGCCCCATATAAGCGATATCCTTTTCGGGCGGATATCATCAACAAACTCGCTCCGTCGGATACACCTGAAAACCGCCAATACAGCCCACATGCCAGAACAGCCCACAGGCTTGCCGCCAAACCGTACCACAAAACGGTTTTCAGCAGCTCCGCCGATGGTATTATCCCAAAATAAAGTGCAAGCTTTGTAAGGACAAGCGCTGCGGAAAAGCCACCCGCCCAGCCAAGCGAAACAGCACAGTGACCAAACAGCGCTCTCAGCGGCGGTTTTGTTTCGGCGGAATATTTTATATCCGAACCGCAAAGCGACCGAAGAACGCGGCGGGCGGCATCTTGCCCAACGGGCGGAAATATCATCGTACCGCGGGCATACAGAGGAGCCTTGCGCACGGCAATGGCGGAAACCGTTTGGCAGGAAATCACCGCATCAAGGTTATTCAGTACAACCACCTGCTCATACAATATGATAAGCCCGCGCCTTACAGTTATAAATCCCTCATGCGAACTGACGCGGAAATCTGCCATGCTCATCAGCTTGGTAACGAACGCGAAGCCCCACGCTGTGAGCAGAAACACCGCGGCAAGCGCAGCAGCGCGCGGAATAGCAATGTGCAGCTGCTCCATGGTGTTTGAAAGCCCTGCGGCGGTATCGGAAATAGCGGCTATAATCCGTTCAATATATCCGCTGCCAAAAATTTTTCCAATACGATATAACGTAAAGGAAAACAGAACAACTCCGCTCAGTGCGCGGGTATCGACAAACGCTCCGAAGAATACCAGAGAGCGTTTTGGGCGTACAATATGCCCCCTGTTTTTGGGAAGAAAAGGCAGGTCTTCATCCTTTTTTAAATAAAAGCTGATTTTCCCCGAAAGGGTTTCAACGGTTATTTTTTTCGCGTAAAGCAGTCGCAGCAGCGGTCCGCGGCGAATCTCCGTCCGCGTTATCGCTTTTAACGGTACTACTGCACGGCGACGCAGCACAAGCCCTTTTTCGAGAACAATGCGGTCAGGCTCGAAGCACAGCTTCACAAAAAGTCTCCTAAGGAGATAATATAGAATTATTTTCATGGAGTTATATTCATAAGCCGTGCGCTGTCCCGCGTTTTTCGGCTTAAATAAAGGTATGAGAGGTATTTCACAATGACAACCGGTTGTATTATTCTGGCGGGCGGCGCGGGAAAGCGCATGAAATCCGAAAAGCCCAAAGTTCTGTGCGAGGTACTGAAAAAGCCCATGCTCGGCTGGGTAATGGACGCGGCGAAGAGCTTCGGGTTTGATACCATCGCCGTGGTAACGGGCTATAAAAATGAACTTACCGAGGAGTATGTCAAGTCCCGCGGGGATTTTGCCACCTACCTGCAAACGGAGCAGAAAGGCACGGGTGACGCGGTAAAGCGTGCCGCAGAAGTAGTGAAGCGCATGGACTGCGTATGCGTACTTTGCGGCGACGCTCCGTTTATTGACAGCGATACCCTGCGCGGCTCGTTCGAGCTTCACCAAAAAACGAAAGCGTCGGTGACGGTCATTTCCGCGGAAGTGGAAAACCCGATCGGCTACGGCAGAATAATCCGCGAAAATGGGAGATTTACAGCAATTCGCGAACAAAAGGATTGTTCCCCCGATGAGGCTGAAATATGCGAGGTGAACAGCGGGGCATACTGGTTTGATTCCAAAGAGCTGCTTGAAGTGCTGCCGAAGCTGTCTACCCAGAACGCGGCGGGAGAATATTATCTTACCGACTGTATAGAATTGATCGGAAATGCCTGCGCGTATAAAAGTGTCAACCCAGATATCGTACTTGGAGCGAATACCCGCCGCGGACTTTTCGAGCTTAACGAAAAAGCGCGTCAAAAAGTATTGTACGGTCTTATGGAACAGGGAGTTGAATTTCTCACCCTCGACGGTATCATAATATCTCCAGACGTAAAAATCGGCTGCGACACTGCGATACTGCCAAACACCGTTATTCTTGGAAATACGGTTATCGGAACCAACTGTAAAATCGGGGCTAATTCCCATATAGAAAACTGTACCGTGGGTAATAATGTAAAGCTTAACAACGTACAGGCATATTCCTCGACGATAGAAGACAACGTTTCCGTGGGTCCATTCGCGCAGCTCCGCCCTGGGACAATAATCCGCCGCGGAGTAAAAATCGGGGATTTTGTCGAGATAAAGAACAGCACTATCGGCGAAAATACCTCTGCAAGCCATCTCACCTATATAGGGGACAGTGACGTGGGGCGCGGCGTGAATTTCGGCTGCGGCTGCGTTACAGCCAACTATGACGGGATAGACCATCTCCGCACGGAGATAGGCGACCATGCTTTCATCGGCTGCAACACAAACCTCATTGCGCCTGTTAAGGTCGGCGAAAACGCGACAACCGCCGCAGGGTCTACGATAACCAAGCCCGTTCCCCCCAACTCGCTTGTGGTGGAGCGCGGCACTGAGCGTATTATAGAAAACTGGGAAAAGAATTTCAAGCGCAAGAGAAAAATCTAAACGGGGGTATAGCATGAAAGCTCTTGTTGTGGTGGACTATCAGGCGGATTTTGTGAATGGAGCACTCGGCTTCGCGGGCGCAGAGCTGCTTGAGCCGATTATTTCAGATAAAATAGCGAAATGCCGCAGCGACGACGGGCAGGTGATTTTTACGCTGGACACTCACGGTGAAAATTATCTTGAAACCGCCGAGGGAAAAAAGCTTCCCGTTATGCACTGCGTTGACGGAACGGCGGGGCATATGCTGTACGGCAGGATCGCGGAGTGTGTCGAGGAAAGCGATATTGTTATAAAAAAGTCTTCTTTCGGCTCGCTTGAGCTTGCCGATCTGCTGAAAAAGTGCGGCTTTGATGAGGTGGAGCTTTGCGGGCTGGTAACAGATATCTGTGTGGCGTCAAACGCGATAATAGCCAAGGCGGCTCTTCCCGAAAGCAGGATAGTTGTGGATTCAAAGGCGTGCGCAAGCTTTGACAAGAAAGCGCACGAAAGCGCCCTTGCGGTTATGCGTAGCATACAGATAGATGTGTTGGACTGATAATACCCCGCGGTGGCTTAAATACACGCAATAATTATTCCGGAAGAAGCACCGAAAGCATAAGACAGCAAATCGCCCGCGCATGAATTTTTCGCAATATGATTTAAAAGCGCAGCCTGTGAAGCGGACGGAGCTTTTAAATCGAGGATAGCGAAACCCGCCCCGCGGGTGGGTGAAGTGGTGCGGAAAATTCTTTTAAATAATTAGCCTAAAATCAACAAAAATTAAAAGCATTACAGACGAGAGCCGCCCAAAAATTGGGGAGCAAAGTCTCCGAAAGCATGAGTCAGCAAATCGCCCACACATGAATTTTCCGCAATCCGATTTGAAAGCGCAGTCCGCGAAGCGGACGGAGCTTTTAAATCGAGGATAGCGAAACCCGCCGCAGGCGGGTGAAGCGGTGCGGAAAATTCTATTAAATAAAGGAGCAAAGGCTTCAAAAACATGAGTCAGCCGACCGCCCACGCAGAAAATTCAAAACAGGAGTAAAATATGATAAGTGAACAAAATTACACTATGCTTTGTGATTTCTATCAGCTCACCATGGGAAACGGATATCTCAAGTCGGGGTACGCGAACAGAATTGCCTATTTTGACGTGTTTTTCAGGCGCGTTCCCGACGGGGGCGGCTGCGCCGTCTGCGCGGGGCTGGAACAGGTCATAGAATATATCGAGAACCTTCGCTTTGACGAGCGGGATATCGACTACCTTCGCTCAAAGGGTATATTTTCGGAGGATTTTCTCAAATATCTGCGCGACTTCAAATTTGAAGGGGATATCTACGCGATACCGGAGGGCACACCCGTTTTCCCGAACGAGCCGATTATAACGGTGCGCGCTCCTGCCATTCAGGCGCAGCTTATTGAAACAATGCTGCTGCTTCTGATAAATCATCAGTCGCTTATAGCCACAAAGGCGAGCCGTATAGTAAGAGCGGCTCAGGGCAGGGCTGTTTCCGAATTTGGCTCGAGACGGGCGCAGGGCGCAAGCGGAGCGATTCTCGGAGCGAGAGCCGCCTATATAGGAGGCTGCGCGGGCACCGCGTGCGTTATGGCGGACGAGCTTTACGGCGTTCCTGCAACGGGCACGATGGCTCACAGCTGGGTTCAGATGTTTGATTCCGAGCTGGAAGCCTTTGAGGAATACTGCCGCGTTTATCCCCACAGCGCTACCCTGCTTGTGGACACTTACAGCGTGCTTAAATCGGGAGTGCCCAACGCCATTAAGGCGTTTGACAATATCTTAAAGCCCCTTGGGGCGCGCCCCGTAGGGATACGTCTGGATTCGGGAGATATCGCGTACCTATCCGCCGAGGCAAGAAAAATGCTTGACGATGCGGGCTACCCCGACTGTAAGATAGTTGCCTCCAACTCGCTTGACGAGCATATCATCGCCGATCTTTTGCGTCAGGGGGCAAAGGTAGACCTTTTTGGCGTGGGCGAGCGGCTGATAACCGCCGCCAGCGAGCCGGTTTTCGGCGGTGTATACAAGCTGTGCGCTACGGAAGAAAACGGTGAGATTATACCAAAAATAAAAATAAGCGAGAATGTGGTTAAAATCACCAACCCGCACTACAAAAAGCTGTACAGGATATACGACAAAAAAACGGGCAAGGCGGTAGCCGACCAGATATGCGTTTACGACGAAGTAATTGACGAAAGCAAGCCGCTTGAGCTTTTTGACCCCGATTTCACATGGAAACGGAAGCGCGTTGAAAACTTCACCGCGCGTGAGCTTCAGATACCAATATTTAAAAGCGGCAGGCTGGTGTATGAGCCGCCGCAAATAGAGGAAATCAAAAAATACTGCGAACAGCAGATGGACACTATGTGGGAATCGGTTCTCAGATTTGAGAATCCGCACAATTATTATGTCGATCTGTCAAAAAAGCTGTGGGATATCAAGCACAGGCTGCTTGACAACAGGAGGGAAGTTACGTGAGTCTGCGTGAAACGGTAAACGCTTTTGGGCATGATGTCAGTGAGCATTTTAAGCGGGACAGCTACTGTTCCTTTGCGGCGGCAGAGGAAACGGAAGGTTTTCTGGACACCTCCGCGGAGCTGGACGGAAGCCGCGGGATAGCTTTTCTGTGCGACAGGATACGCGTGGATTTTGACGGGGTTATACGTCAGATGAGTTATGAGGATATCAGTGAAACGGAGATTATTGAAAGCTTTGAGAGCGATTTTGCCGACGAGCTTATGATAAAGGGCAAAACAGCCGTGCGAGTCTCTGATTTCTCAATAAACAAGCGATTTTTAAAGCTGCTTGTGGATACTTTATGTTTGCGCTATAAGCAATTCACGCCCGAAGAACGCGAAAAATGCCGCAGAGAGTGCCGCGCGAGAAGCTCCGCAAGATATGCGGAGATGGACGAGGCGGCAGCTGCCGCGGCAAGGCAGGTCGCGGAAAGAACTGCCAAAAAGCCAACACCGCGCCCCTCTAACTCCACATCGGCTTCGCATGTGCGTCACAGCCGTTCTGCAAATGTTCCGACAAACACTTCGGATAATCGTCGGGAGCGCTCCGCGTCATCTGCTTTAACGGCTCAAGCAGCCCGTACCGACCCAAAACGTGCCGTGCAGACTTCACAGCCAATACAGGAAATCAAACCTGCTGTTCCAAGCTCTGAGGTTAAAGCGAAGCTGCCTGCTGCTCCGCCAGTGCTGCCAGCGCTTGATATAGATGAGCCGCGCTTCAGCGTCCCTGAAAATCATGTGCCGCTTGAAATAACGGAGGAGAAAATCGAGTGGCTCAGCAATCCTAAAGAGCATGAAGAAACCAGCTATATCAACGAAAGCGATTTAGAGGATATGAGTCATGAGGAAACCATGTCCTATCTGCTGTCCTCAATTAATGAAATAAACGCGCCTGCCGCTGCTAAAATTGAATCACTCCCCAAAAACAAAGACATTGATTATAAGACCCCGGAAGCCTCAATGACGCTGCCTGAAACAAAAGCAGTGACAAAACCCGCTTTGGACAAGCCCCACCACGAATACATACCGCCCGTAATAGCAGAAATCGATGCCGCAGGCTCAGACGCCAAAGCTCCCGACGTGCACGAAAACGTTTCCGAACCCGAAGCACCGCCCGCAAGCCCGTTTACGTCCGAACCTCATTCAAAGGACATCTATATTAAAGCGAGCCGAAAGATACGCGAGATTTGCGAGAGCGGACGGCTCACCCGTGAGGAGATACAAAACGCTCTGAAAGAACATCTGGTTTCCGCGGCGGCGCAGTTCGCAGAAATCGCGGGAGAGAATGATAATATTCCATGGCACATTATACCAAAGATAGAAGAGCTGCGCGCTGCTTCGGAAAATCTGGAATATTATTTCACGCTGGGTGAGGATATTGCGGAAAGAGTGATGTTTTTTATGATGTATCAGATGCTTTCTTACTCCGACAGGATAGTCGAAGCTCCTGAAACCAAAGAGCGGCTGAACTACTTCTTTAAGCGTTACGGACCATCGGGAATAATGCTATCCATGCTGGATATGAGAGTACAGTAGCACTTATTCGCAAAATAAGTCGCATATATCATCAAATGAATAATATGGCGTTAAAAAAAGAATAATAATAAACCTTGACTTATTGAAAAAAATCGTGTATAATGATATATGTGGAGAGATTTTTTACAGGAACTCTCAAAATATTATGTTAAAGGAGATTTTAAATATGGCACTGACAACCAACCCCAACGTTTTGAAGTGGGTGGAGGAAATGACTGCGCTCACCAAGCCTGACAAGGTTGTATGGATCGATGGCAGCAAGGCTCAGCTTGATGAGCTGACAAACGAGGCGGTGTGAACCGGCGAAATGCAGAAGCTCAACGAGGAGAAGCTCCCCGGCTGTCTGTATCACAGAACCAAGCCCAACGACGTTGCCCGCGTTGAGGACAGAACCTTTATCTGCTCACGCGAGAAAGAAAACGCGGGTCCCACCAACAACTGGATGGATCCCAAGGAAATGTATGCAAAGCTAACCCCCATGTACGACGGAGTTATGAAGGGAAGAACCATGTACATCATTCCCTATTCTATGGGTCCTATTGGCTCTCCCATCGCTAAGGTAGGCGTTGAGTTAACCGATTCCATCTACGTTGTTCTGAATATGAACATCATGACAAGAATGGGTGCTGACGCGTTCAAGAATCTGCCCGAAGGTTCAAACGATTTCGTTCGCTGCCTGCACTCCAAGGCGGACGTTGACCCCGAGAAGCGCTATATCGTACAGTTCCCCGAGGACAACACCATCTGGAGCATAAACTCCGCTTACGGCGGAAACGTTCTGCTTGGTAAGAAGTGCTTTGCGCTGCGTATCGCTTCTTATCAGGGCTGGAAAGAGGGCTGGATGGCAGAGCATATGCTTATTCTCGGCGTTAAGAAGCCCGACGGCGATATCAAGTATGTTACCGCTGCTTTCCCCTCTGCGTGCGGCAAGACCAACCTCGCGATGCTCATTCCTCCCGCTGTTTATAAGGAGGCAGGCTACGAGGTATTCACTGTCGGCGACGATATCGCGTGGATGAAGCCCGGTGAGGACGGCAGACTGTATGCCATCAACCCCGAGAACGGTTTCTTTGGCGTTGCTCCCGGCACAAACGAGAAGTCCAACTTCAACGCGCTGGAGTGCACCAAGAAGAACGCTATCTTCACCAACGTTGCCATCAACCTTGACGATAAGACGGTTTGGTGGGAGGGACTTGACAAGAATCCTCCCGAGAACGCTGAAGAGTGGAAGGGCGCTAAGGTAAACGGCAAGGAGTTTGTATCCGTAATGGGCGAGGACGGCAAGCCGCAGAAGCTGGCTCACCCCAACAGCCGCTTTACCGCTCCCGCTGTTAACTGCCCCTGCCTGAGCAGCGAGTTTGACAACCCCAAGGGTGTTCCCGTAAGCGCTATCGTATTCGGCGGCAGACGTGCTTCCACCACTCCGCTGGTTTACCAGTCATTCAACTGGAATCACGGCACATATGTCGGCTCGGCTGTTTCCTCTGAAACTACCGCCGCAGCTACCGGCGCGGTAGGAGTGCTCCGTCACGACCCGATGGCTATGAAGCCCTTTATCGGCTACAACGTGGGCGACTACTGGCAGCACTGGATAGATATGGGCGTTAAACTTGGCGATAAGGCTCCCAAGATATTCAATGTAAACTGGTTCAAGCAGGACGAGAACGGCAACTTTATCTGGCCCGGCTTCGGCGATAATATGCGCGTTCTTGACTGGATAATCAAGCGCTGCGAGGGTACTGTTGACGCGGTTGAAACTCCTATCGGATACCTGCCCAAGCCTGAGGACATCAATGTCAAGGGTATTGAGGACGAGGTTACTCCCGAGGTTATGGATAAGCTGCTTGCAGTTGACAAGGATCTCTGGACTAAGGAGATCGCGGAAATGCGCCGTTACTATGCTGAGGATATCGAGGCTAAGGGCGGTAAAGTTCCCGCGGAGCTTAAGAAGCAGCTGGATGAGATTGAGGCTCGGCTTAATAAGTAATTTTGATATAGCATAATTTTCCCCCGCTCGTTTGAGCGGGGGAATTTTTCATGTACCCTTATAATAATGTGAAAAGCATTATAATACCCAAAATTATTGCGAGTGAAACGGCAATCTGGAATATAATCCAAATAAAATGTAGATTATCATATATTCTTAATAATATAAGTTCTTGCCGTTCTTTGGAATCTGATAGTTTGTTGAACACATGGTTTCCTTGTGAATTAACATATGGCTTTCCCTCAGCATCTTCTAAGCAAATAATATTTTGAGGCAATTCATCACCGCGCTTTAACATTTCATTATATCTGTTGTTTTCTTCAGCATTGCAATCTGTGAGTACACCAGCAATTCGCCTTAGAGTGTCAATATTTTTCATTTAGTCATTCTCCTTTTATCTTGGTTGCTTCAATACTACGTTAGTTTCATTGCTACTTACATTTGATGTATCCAAAGATGGTAATTTCTCAATCGGTATATTTTTTAAATCCGCATTGCACAATGGACATACCTCATTATAAGCTACAATCCTTTTGTGACAGTTCGGGCATCTTTTTGCTTTCATAAAATCTCCCTCCAAACAAGTTGTTGAAATACTTACTTAGATTAATCCCAACTCCTCCCAATATTCAGTTAATGCTAAGTTCAAATTCTTAACGCTAACGTTTTCAAAGTCATGTGGCTCTCCTGCATATTTTTTGTTGTCGTGATTGTTCTCTACAATATTACCTTTTTGGAACAAAAGATAATTAACACTATCTGAATTATTTGGGGACCAGTCTTTTACATACCAATCGGATGTCCATAAGATATATTCTTTATTTACATTTCCGCCGACCCTGTTATCTCCAGAAATTTTAATTAAACACCTTGGACCATTATAATCTCTATTGTATAATTTGCCACCAATTATTACATCATCGTCCATAAGATTTTGAACGCTAAGCAATTTGATAGACTGTGGGGTGTAGAAAATATCTGACGCAATAATCAATGCTTCAAAAATTGACCGTTCTTCATCAGATAAAGCCTCTATTGCTGATTTTGATGTTTCTTCTGATATTTCCACTACGTTATCTACTTCTGAATTGTTTACAGATTGCTCCGAATTACCATTACCACAAGCAGTTAATAATAAAGTAGCCGCTAATAATACAATTAAAATTTTTCTTTTCATTTCAATTCCTCCAAATTAAGTTTGTTCAAAATTTCATCGCGTTTATCCAAGCATGGTTGACACATTCTTAAACTTCTCCCTTTAGATTTCACAGCATCGCTTTCTGTTTCAAAATAATCACTGTTTGATGATCCATGAGCGTCCTTGCACAACCCATGAATATGAAGTGTATTGGTTCCCTTGTTATAAATGTATAATTTAACCTTTTTCATATATCTCTCCAATACACTTTTTGCGAACCGACTATAATAATATTATATCACAATAAAATAGAATTGTCAAGTGTTTTTTAACTATATAGTTTATTTTTTAATCATATACTATTAGTGTAAAATAGAATTAAGAGGTGATTATTTTGCACTATGTGGACTATAAAGAAGTGGGAAAACGAATTGCGGCTCGCCGCCGTGAACTTGGCTTAAAGCAATGGCAGGTAAACGAAATGGCGGGGCTTTGCAACAATTACCTGTCAAATGTAGAGCGCGCGACAACGGTCATAAGTATTGATGTGCTGATGAAAATATGCTCCGCCCTTGACACCACCCCCGACGCACTTTTGTTGGGCGCAGTTGCGGACGAAGAGAACGACTATATCCGATCTATCACCAACCGCGTGCAAAAGATGTCATCTAAACAGGCGCGGCTCGCCCTTAGCCTTATGGATTGGATACTCACACAAAAACTTGAATAAAAATTTCCCACCGAAAAACGGGGACTAATATTGATTATTTTTGGATAACATGTTATAATGAATGTAACAAGGAGAAAATATAATTATGAAAAAAACATTTACTCTTTTTTTAACAGCGATAACAATTACGCTGACGGGCTGTGCTCCACAGACTTCAGCAAACCCCAATATTGACCGTGAAAGAATGTCACAGAAAACCGACCAGTCAATGCCGGAACCTTTCGATATCAGCTGTGGTGATATAAATAATAACTTTTTTCTCCCATGTATTAACCGTTTTGACAGCGTTACTACCGACCTATGTGATTTAGTAGATTATGAAGCGCTTCAGCAGTGGATTGATATAATGAACTCAAATGAAACGCCATGTGATATAGAAGATTATATAAATATATACTCCTTTATGGTATATTTTGATATTTCCACCGAAGAGGTATGCCGCATTCTCGAAGAATCCAATGAATTTTATCTGGATAAAATCGGGGATAACCCCGATTCGGGATTGTGGACAATAATATATACAGATGATGAATTGGATGCTCTCAGAACCGGAGACAAGGAAATTATTACGGCGCAGTTTGCGGCGGATTTATCAATAGTGGTCGAAGATAAAATATATTCTCCGAACTGGGTATATTACCATACCACCGAGGATTACGCTGCATGCGGAATAACCGCCGAAATGCTTTCTGAAACTGCTTCGGAATATTCGGCAATAAACTTCACTGCCGAAGCGCGTGAAGCTCTGGAAAGCAAGCTTTCCGATTTTGCGCAAACTGCTGTTTCTTTGGAGTAAGCCAATACATAAACATAAAAATTCCCCGCCGAATTCGGCGGGGATTCATATTTTATTGCTTTATTTCCCAAAGCCCGCGGTATCGATACGATTGAGCGCGCGCTTCAGCTTAGCCTCGGCAAGGCGCAGCTCGTTGTCGCTCTGCGCTGCCTTTATCCTGCCCTCGGCAGCTTCCTTGGCGGCATTAGCACGAGTAACATCTATCTCGTCCGACCATTCGCAGGTCTGAACCAAAATAGTCGTTTTCTCATGCGAAACCTTAATAATTCCGCCCGAAGTTGCCGCGTGACGGAACTCGCCGTCCATCATCACACGCATCTGACCTATTCCAAGCGCCGCGCAGTACGGCTCGTGCCCATTGAGGATACCAACGTCCCCGACGGTCGTACGCACAACTATCTGCTCGGTCTCGCCGTCAAAAACCGTCTTTTCAGGCGTGATTATCTGCAGCTTAAACGGAGTCATAATATTCCTCCTTTAGCCCTTCTTAGCCTTCTCGACAGCCTCGTCTATGCTGCCTACAAACAGGAACGCGGACTCGGGCAGGTCGTCGTGCTTGCCCTCGATAATTTCCTTAAAGCCGCGGATAGTCTCCTTAAGAGGAACGTATCTGCCCTCATATCCAGTAAACTGCTCCGCAACGGAGAACGGCTGCGACAGGAAGCGCTGTATTTTTCTCGCGCGGGATACCGTCAGCTTATCCTCATCGGACAACTCGTCCATACCAAGAATAGCAATGATGTCCTGAAGTTCGTTGTAGCGCTGAAGTATAGACTGTACCTCGCGGGCTACCTGATAATGCTCCTGACCAACGATTTCGGGAGAAAGGATTCTCGAAGTGGATTCCAGCGGGTCAACCGCGGGGAATATACCCATAGACGCAATGTTTCTCGAAAGAACCGTCGTAGCGTCCAGATGGGCGAACGTGGTCGCGGGAGCGGGGTCGGTAAGGTCGTCCGCGGGAACGTATACCGCCTGAACCGATGTGATGGAACCTTTCTTTGTGGAGGTTATTCTCTCCTGCAAAGCGCCCATCTCGGTTGCCAGCGTGGGCTGGTAGCCAACGGCGGAGGGCATACGACCCAACAGCGCCGAAACCTCTGAGCCTGCCTGCGTGAAACGGAAGATATTATCAATAAAGAGAAGAACGTCCTGGCCCTCTTTATCACGGAAATACTCCGCCATTGTAAGACCCGACAGCGCAACTCTCATTCTCGCTCCCGGCGGCTCGTTCATCTGACCGTAAACAAGAGCGGTTTTGTTGATAACCCCCGATTCCGTCATTTCTCTGTAAAGGTCGTTGCCCTCACGGGTACGCTCTCCTACGCCGGTGAAAACCGAGATACCGCCGTGCTGCTTGGCAACGTTGTTGATAAGCTCCATTATAAGTACCGTCTTGCCGACGCCTGCGCCGCCGAAAAGACCGATTTTACCGCCCTTAAGGTAAGGCGCGATAAGGTCTACGACCTTGATACCCGTTTCCAGTACCTCATTGGAAGCCTCCTGCTCCTCAAAATTCGGAGCGGTGCGATGAATCTCCCACTTCTCCTCGGTTTCGGGCTGCGGCTTGTTGTCAACAGCCTCTCCGAGAAGATTGAAGATTCTTCCGAGAGTTTCCTTTCCGACGGGAACCTTTATAGACGCGCCGGTATCGACCGCGTCCATACCTCTGACAAGACCGTCCGTGCTGCCCATAGCGATACAGCGCACCGTATCGTCGCCGATATGCTGCGCCACCTCGACAACCAGCCTTGAGCCGTTATTGTCGATTTCAATCGCATTCAGCAGATTAGGCAGATTTTCGGGCGTAAACTTGATGTCAAGCACCGCGCCGATTACTTGGACAATCGTGCCTATGTTCTGTTTTGTCATATTCTAACTTTTCCTTTCTTATAGGAATTGCAAAGAATTTTTTGTTGATTATTCCTGAGCGCTCGCGCCCGAAACAATATCGATGATTTCCGTTGTTATGCTTGCCTGGCGAGCACGGTTGTACAGCAGCGACAGGCTCTCCGTCATTGCGTCCGCGTTGTCGGTAGCGTTCTCCATTGCGGTTCTGCGCGCACCCTGCTCCGAAGCGTAAGCCTCTACCACGGCACACTGTATAAGACTTGCGGTAAAGCGCGGGATTATACGGTTGAAAACCGCCTCGGGTGAGGGGTCGTAATTCATTGTACCGTAGTTTTCCAGCTTGACGGTTTCCATGGGCAGCATGGCCATCTGCTGCGCCTCCTGCGTTATTGAGGAAACGAACATCGTGTAGAATATCTGCACGTCGTCCACCTCGCCGCTGCGGAACATCTCAATAGCTATATCCGCGATATCCTGAGCCAGATTGGGCTTGATATTTTCCGCGATTCCCGCATAGGAAGCCACGATATCATATTCGCGCTTGTCGAAATACTCTATCGCCTTTTTACCTATGGCGATTATCTTCGGCTTTTCCGCGTCGCCTGCGTGAGCCGACGCCGCAAGCTTCAGTACGTTGGAATTATAGCCTCCCGCCAGACCTCTGTCACCCGCAATAACGATAAACAATCTGTGCTTTACTTCACGCTTCACGGTGAAGATCGTGGAGAGATCCGTATTTGCCGAAGCTATCTCACACAGCGACTTGTAAAGCTCGTTAAAGTAGGGACGCGCCTGCTCCGCGCGCATTTTCGCCTTGCGGAGCTTACTGGAGGATACCAGCTCCATCGCCTTTGTTATCTGCCTTGTAGAGCCGACAGATTTAATACGGCGCTTGATATCCTTCATATTACCCGATGCTATAATATCACCCCCAAAAGTTATTTGACAGCCATCACCTTAAACGTTGTCGTTGGTGGTGATATATCTGACCTTTTTTTCAATGTACAGCCACGCCACGGCAGCTACCGCGAGGGTAGCCATAACAGCAGCGATAATGCTCAGTACAAAAGACGCCTGTTTCATAATACTCATTTCGGGGCTTAGCCCGCATAGGTGGAAGCAAAGCTTGAGAGTACTCCCTTAAGCTCCTCCTCAATTTCGGGGGACATAACCTTATCCTTGCTTATGCTGTCAAGGATTTCGGGCTTGGTGCTTCTGATATGGTCAATCAGATCTTTCTGATAGGGCTTGATCTTTTCAATGGGAATCGACGCAAGATAATTGTTGATAACCGCGTAGATTATAACCACCTGCTCCTCAACCGCCAGCGGCGAGTTCTGATCCTGCTTCAGAACCTCAACTATGCGCTCGCCTTTTGCCAGACGATCCTTCGTATCCTTATCGAGGTCGGAACCGAACTGCGAGAAAGACTGAAGCTCTCTGTACTGCGAGTAGTCAAGCTTAAGAGTACCCGAAACCTTTTTCATCGCCTTTATCTGCGCGTTACCGCCGACACGGGAAACCGAGATACCTGGGTTTACCGCGGGACGCACGCCCGAGTTGAACAGCTCACTCTCAAGGAATATCTGTCCGTCGGTGATGGAGATAACGTTCGTCGGGATATAGGCGGAAACGTCGCCTGCCTGCGTTTCAATTATGGGAAGCGCCGTAAGCGAACCGCCGCCGTACTCGTCATTAAGACGTGCCGCGCGCTCAAGAAGTCTGGAGTGCAGATAGAATACGTCGCCCGGGTATGCCTCACGTCCCGGCGGTCTTTTAAGCAGCAACGAGAGCGCTCTGTAAGCTACCGCATGCTTTGAAAGATCATCATATACTATAAGTACGTCCTTACCCTTTTCCATAAAATACTCGCCCATTGCGCAGCCCGCGTAGGGAGCAATAAACTGCAGCGGAGCAAGCTCTGAAGCCGTGGAGGATACAACGATAGTATACCCCATTGCGTTGTTTTTGGTAAGAGTGTCAACCACATTGGCAACAGTGGAGTTCTTCTGACCTATCGCAACATAGATACAGATAACGTCCTTTCCGTTCTGGTTGATTATGGTGTCGATGGCGATAGCGGTCTTACCCGTTTGTCTGTCGCCGATTATCAGCTCACGCTGACCTCTGCCTATGGGTATCATAGAGTCAATAGCCTTGATACCTGTCTGAAGAGGTACGTTAACAGGCTCTCTCGTGATAATGCCCGAGGCGATCTTCTCAATCGGACGGGTTTCCTTGGCGAGAACGGCTCCCTTGCCGTCAATAGGCTGCCCGAGGGAGTTTACAACACGTCCGATAAGCTCCTCGCCTACCGGCACGGATACGATGCTTCCCGTGCGCTTTACGGGGTCGCCCTCTTTAATGCCTGCGTCAGAACCAAGCATAACCGCGCCGACAAAGTCCTGCTCGAGGTTAAGCGCCATGCAGCGAACGCCGTTCTCAAATTCGAGAAGCTCGTTGAGCATGCACTTTTCCAGACCGTGAATACGCACGATACCGTCACCGACGGTAACTACCGTACCCACATCTCCGAGCTGGATCTTCGCATTGTAGTTCTTTATTCGGCTCTTTATCAGACCCGTTATTTCATCGGGGCGTAAATCCATTAAATACATCCCTTTCTGTCGTGATATTCCGGTAAGACCCGTTCATCAGGTGATAACGGAGCCAAGCTCCTGCCTGAGCGCGTTGAGCCTTGCCTTGACGCTTCCGTCATAACGCGTGCTGCCGTAATCTATTACGATACCGCCTATAATTGAGGGGTCTACCTTCTCCCTGACGGATATCTTCTTTCCCGTGACCTCCGACATTTTTGAGATTATACGCTCTTTAAGCGTGTCGCTGAGCGGTGTGTTGGAAGTAACAGTGATTTCGGCAATTTTGAAATGCTCGTTATACCGCGCGCGAAAATTTTTAACAATGCCCGCAAAGCAGCCGAACCTTCCACGTTCTGCAAGAACGCACAAAAGATTTCCGCACAGCTCGGACACATTTCCGCCGCTTATTATTTCTTTGATAAGCTCCGCCTTTTCCTCGGCGGAAACGGTGGGCGTTCCCATCAGCTTTACAAACTCGGGGCTGTCCGCGAAAACGCCGTCGAGGGCGGAAAGCTCCTCGAATACATCCGACGCCTTATCGGGACATTCCTCCATGCAAAGCTCGAAAAACGCTTCGCCGTAAACTTTTTCAGCCTTGTCGTTCATAAAAAATTCCTTTCCGCTGTTATTCGCCGCCTAAGCCTTAAGCTTAGTCCGCGGTTCCCACGTTCGCAAGGAATCCCGAGATAATCTCCTCGTTGTCCTTTTCCGAAATTTCCCGTTCAACGACTTTGGTTGCCGCAAGGACTACCATCTCGGAGATCTCGTCCTTTATTTCGTTGATTGCGCGCTTCTTGTCACGCTCGATATCGCTTTCCGCCTTGGCGCGTATGCTTTGCGCCTGCTTGTTTGCCTCAGCGACTATCTCCTCCTCGCGTGCTTGCGCTCTCGCGGTAGCCTGCTTCACTATCTCAGCAGCCTCCGTCTTTGCCTCCGCAAGCCTGTCAAGGTATTCCTGCTCCGCCTTTGCCGCGGATTCCTTTGCCGCCTTTGCTTCTGCTATCTCGGCAGCAGCCATCTCCTTGCGCTTGTCAAGTATGCCGCAAACGGGTTTGTACAGGAAAAATCTGAAAATGAGGAAGATTATGAGCGTATTTATCAGCGTGAAAATTATTGTTCCGGGGTCTATGGATACCAGCGCGAGATTTTCCTGCGCCGTTCCTCCCGCCTCACTGATAAAATTCAGCATTTTAGCTCTCTCCTCCCATTATGCTTTTCTCGGCAGCCATTAGTTTCCAAAGGAATCCAGAAGCTTTGAGAAGATGGGGTTAGCATAAAGGAGAAGCAGCGCAATTACCAGCGCGTACAGACCGGTGGTCTCCGCCAGCGCGTCACCAATGATCATTGTTCTTGTAATAGCGCCGGAAGCCTCAGGCTGTCTGCCGATAGCCTCAACCGCCTTACCGCCGCAGTAGCCCTCACCGATACCCGGGCCAAGACCCGCGATCATAGCCGTGCCCGCGCCAAGCGCCGAAGCGCCGAGTACAATGCCTTCAGCCAAGATTTTCATTTCATCCATTGTCATTTTCCTCCGTAAAATAAAAATATTTTATTTGGAACGCCTTCAAAACAACCAATACGGCGTTCATATCCCTTGCGGGATATAAGACAGAAACTTTTCGGGAACGTGTCCCGTGACCGCTGTTACTCCTCGCAGTCAGCCGAAGAAATGTACGACATACTCAACATAATGAAGATGTACGCCTGCATTACCGCAGAGAATATGTCGAAATAAAGAGATGCTATCGCGGGGATAAGTATAGCCAGTTTACCGAGCGCAAAATAAATCAGCGCGTTGATAACCGTGCCCGCGATCATGTTGCCGAACAAACGCAGCGCCAGCGCAAGCGGGTTTGCGAATTCACCGATTATGTTAAACGGAAGCATAAACGGCAGCGGCTCGACAAAGCTTTTCATGTACCCCTTGAACTTTCCCGTTTTGCCGCGGTTGAATTGAACCAGGCAGAACGTGATAACAGCCAAGGTGCCCGTTACGGATACGTCGGCAGTGGGATTTCGCAGACCAAGCAGACCCATAAGGTTCTGAATCATGATAAAACAGAACAGCGCCATTATGTAAGCGCGGTATCTGTTGTACTTTCTGCCCATGGTGGTGTCCACCGTTTCGCAGAAGAAGCCCACAATCCACTCTGCCGCCATCTGCCTTCTGGTCTCCGGCACTACCTTAAGGTTACGGGAAAGAATCAGTACAACAACAAGCAGTATCGCGATAACTACCCATTGAACAATAATACTTTCCGTCAGCCTTAACCCCTGAATACCAAAAAGGTTATCCACGACCACCAAAGGTCCGTTTACGGTGATGCCCTCAGAAGCGAGCATCAATGCAGTCGGCATATATCATTCCTCCTTCTTTATTATTGCTCTTGCCGTGATGGCGATCCTCGGAAAAAACAGCGGGATCACCGCCGCAACAAGATTTATAAACGGCGCAAGCGCGCCGATTGTAAGCAGAAGAAACAGTCCGAGATATCTCAGACAGTACATGTTGATCATATAGGTCTGGGCGGACTTAGCGCTCCCGCGTTTAAGGGAGCTTTGAGCGGTCTTTCCCAAAGCAAGAAAATTTCCCACACAGACGATATTGCCGTAAACCGCACCCACAAGCAGAGTATAATCAAACCCCGCCGCAAAGAAAATCACCAGCATTACCGCGAAATACACTCCGTTTGCCGCCAGATAGTAGGGCAGCAGCGAACGCATTTCCTTGTAAACGGGTTCGTTTTTGTTGATAGCCATACTCATTGGTAATATCTATGCACCGAACGGGCATAACTCCTTTATATACTATCTGACAAGCCAACAAGCTGATTTTTGGTTATTTGCGCAGATCTTTATAGTCATCGTAATAGTCGTTGTCGCGCGGAGCGTTATATGACTTGGGAGCGTTCTTCTCATCCTTTCCGTACAGCTTTATAAGCTGTCCAAGATAGGACACCGCGCCGCCTATCATAAAAATAAGTCCCAGCACCACACAGACACCCATTACCCATTCCGGCAGTTCAAAATGCTGCGTCACAAAATATCCGCCAACTATAAATATGAGAAGAGGCGTGATTATAACAAAAACCAGCTGGCTCACCGTTGCGTAAACCGATACCAGATTATCTTTCTTTTTCATCAATATACAAACTGAGCAAGACGCCACTCACCGTCTATTTTACGCATAGCCGTTTCCAAAACGGAATCCTTATTGGTTTCGTCAATTTCGGAATCGGGAGTAAGCCCGCCAAGATATATCGTCAGCTCGCACTCCGTTTCAGATTTGGGCAGCACTGCGATATTGCAGGTTGACCAGTCCTTTGTGTAGCTTGTGTCGGGGGTAAAATCCGCTATTATGCCAAGAACCGTTTCGGTGGTATAGAGCGGACGTGACTCGCCGCTTTCTGCTTCGTCGGAATACACCGCGTCCACCAGAATTTCACGGTTGACATAAACCGCCCTGCCGTTGCCGTCAATATTGGTAAGCACACGCTCCGCCTCAGAATTGACGTAAATCGATTTCAGCATGTTCTCAATTTGCTCCAGCGATGAGTACTCGGTGGAGTTTACGGTATATATGCCGTCCTCGGGAAGATTACCGTAAGGCTCGTCGTAATGTGCCAGCCCCTCGGTAATATATAAGCGTATAACGGAAAAATTATCCCTTACCAGATCGTGCGCCGCATAGGTACACTCCTCAATAAGAGCGTCTGTGGGAACAAAGTTGTCCACTGACGGCTGTGATGGGGGATTCTCTCCCGGATTATCTCTTCTCAGTGTTATTATCGCAACTATCGCCAGCGCAATGGCTATAATGGCAATAATAATGGTAGACACCAAAGGGATAATGCTTTTATTCTCTTTGTACTTCTTTTCACTCATACTATTATATTTGCCTTTCGGAAAAAGATACTTTGCAAAACCCGACAGCAAACGCACATCGGAATTTAGCGTTCCTTACTCTCACTCCTTGCTGTCAAAGGTGATAGCCTCGGGTATAGCGCTGCGGCTGTCCTCCTTGGAAAGGAAGGTGGTGTTTACATAACCTTGGATTATCGCGCCGTCAGTTACGGCAATGGTAGAAGCGTTTATATCGCCGAACACAATCGCGTCCCGCTTGAGTTCCGCTCTTCCCGTTATGTCCAGCTTTCCGCGTATTCTGCCGTTCACATCGGCATACTGTGAGGAAAGGTCGCCTATAAGTATAGTATCTCTGTCCATTTTCATTCTACCCTTAAGACTAACATTTCCCTGCATAGCTGCGGAGGACATTCCCGCGTTATTGCAGGTGATATCTCCTACTACCTTGCCTGTCATTTCTATGTTGCGGGTAGTTTCAATATTACCTTTTATGTTACCATCTATCTGCATATTTGCAAGAGAGCGCACATTTCCGTCAATAATCGTGTTTTTGGAGATAACTGTTATTTCATCTACCTCGGAAGCGGCAGAAGCCCCGCTGACTCCTCCCTGCTCGGGAGGTACAAAACCGCCGTAGCCGCCCTGACCGTTATATCCGTTCATATTTGTCTGCATAGGTGACTGTCCGCCGAATTGAGCAGCAGACTGAGCTGTTCGCGCGGCATTCATATTCGCCCCGCCCAGTGAAGGATCCGACTGCGGAGGCTGATTATACCGAACTCCGCCGGCATTCTGAGAAGGTGTCTGATCAAACTGATCCGGCTGATCAGACTGCATCGGCTGTGTAGGCTGCGTGGGCTGGACAGGCTGTGTATATTGAGCGGACTGAGATTGGTCAGGCTGACTGAATTGTGCGGTCTGACCCGTCTGCTCAAGCCCGTCCGTCACGGCGGGCTGTTCAAATTGATCAGGCTGCACGGTTTGTGCGGATGTGTCCTGCTGAACGCCGTCCTGCTGCAAATACCGCTCAAGCTCTGAGGGCTGCGCACCAGAAGCAGCAGGATTCTGTTCCTGACCATCCTTCTTCCACAGCTCCTTTACCGCCTGTGAAAAATTATCCTTGATCCCCATTAGTATGATCCTTTCCTTTTACGCATACGGTCCTGCAAACTGCACAGGCATCGTATTATCATTGATTTTATCCAGTTTGTAGCCTTCCCAGACAAGCACCTTCAGAATATCCTCCAGCACATAAACCGTATTTTCTCTCGGCGCAGAGTCGTGCATCAGCACCACTGAACGATAATTCTGCGCTATATCCGACGGGATTGTATTATACATCTCCGACCAGCTTGCTCCTCCTGCATCATTGCTGTCCACATTCCAGTCGAAATAGCGGAAGCCGCGCCTTGTCATTTCCCCAATTATTGTGTCGCGCGTTTCTCCGTTAAAATCGTTCACGCTGCCGCCGGGGAAGCGGAACAAGGAGGTTTTCACTCCCGTCGCGTCATAAATTATATCCCACGCCTCGTAGAAGTCCTCAAGGTACGCCTCCGCAGAGGCATAAATCTTCTCATAATCATGCGAGGCGCTGTGTACCCCTATTGAATGCCCCTCGCTGACAATCGACCTTAAAAGCGCGTAGCACTCATCTGTTCTGCTTGGAACCACAAAAAATGTCGCTTTGACATCGTATTTCCTTAAAAGTGAAAGTATCGTATAGGTATTCTGCGACGGACCGTCGTCAAAAGTGAGATATACCGTTCCCTGCTCTCTCACCAGATCCTCAGCGCCGACAGGTGTTACAATCATATCCTCGTGTATGCCGGCATAAGGACTTTCCTCTGTCGGTTCTATGGTTTCCTCAGGCGGGGACGTACTTGTAACAGGAGCGCTTGTTTCTGGAGGCGGAGGAGTGGAAACAGGCTGGGTTTCCGGCGGAGACGGCTTTAGGTCGTCAGCGGCATTATCCTCCTCATATCCGTTTATCTCTCTTATATAAGCAATAAGCTCCTCATCAGAGTTGCCGCTTTTCTTGTATATCTCATAAAAATCGCCCACAGAGCCTGCTCGTTCTCCGACAAGGACCTCCGCCGCGAGCGATATACGCTCATAGCTTCGCTCAGCCTCCAGACATTTCTGCTCCGTATCCGACAATCTTTTGTTGGTATTCGCCAACATTATGCCGAACACAATGCACAAAACCAACGGAAGAAAGAAAACTATCGCGAGTACCGTTTTAATCAGTACCTTAAAGAATTCAACGCTGCCAAAACGCATTTTTATATTCATGCTCCATAAAAGGGCACTCTCCTTTATCATCTGTACACACCGACACGCGGGCGCACGAGTGTACCGCGCAAAACCGCAATACTTTCCCTATTCTATTATGATACTATAAAACAACGTTTTTGTCAATAGCGACAGCGCCGAATATCAAATAAAAAACAAAAAAAGACCACATTATGCTAAAAAATGACGATTATTTTTTGTGAGATATGCACATATGAAACAATTGCATATTTACGTCAAAACCGTACTTTTCGGTAATTTTTGCCAAGTTCAGGGAAATTCCACGCGGCAGCCCCCACTTTTGCTGTTTGTGTTGACAAACGCCTGTAAACTTTCCTTCGCTGAAATGACCGAATGGGCAGTAGTCAATAACGCAAGAACACCCCACAAGGCGTAATTTAACTGATCAAATATCAGAAGTTCCGTTAAACCCTTTCTTCACCTAAGGCATATTCCTTAAGCAGCACCTTTTCTCCGGGAAGCGTCCGGTACAACTCATGTATAAATTTATTGCCATATCCTTCAATCGTATCTGCTGCGGTATCGGCTGAAATTTCTTTGGGAGTCGGGCAGTCATCAAAAATGCTGGCATATAAAACCCAGACAACGCCCTCCTCTGAGAACTTTATCCGCCCGTTCGTCTCCTTGTTTGGGTAAAGCTGTAAGAACATATACATATATCTATTTTTAAAAAAATATATATGGTCATATTCCGGAGGTTCCGCATCAGGAGTGGATCTGCCATAAGGACCAGTATATATTTTCATTTTCTTTCGTCCTTTTGAAACACGCAGGTCGCTTGACTCCTTGGCAACCTTATTGAGTGCCTTTTCAAAAATTTTAATAATGTCTTCTTCCGCTAAATCTCCGGTTTTAAAACCATACTCACACGTCATATTTAGCTCCTTTTAAACACAATGTCAAACTCAATAATAAATTTTTGTTTGTCGCTTTGATCGTATCACTGACATTTTTGGTTTCAAGCCGTGATCAGCGGAATTATTGTCGCTTAGTTTCATCAACACGAAAAGTAAAACAGACCCAAAGCCGAAAATTCTCCATTAAAATTTCTTTCCGCGACTATTCTGCATACACCTTTCTCATGCGGATCGTCTTAAGGGGTCTGTCACCTTGATCTGTTGCCGATTCCGCTATCTCGTCCACCGCTTCCATTCCCTCGACCACCTTGCCGAATGCGGCGTACTGCCCGTCAAGATAGGGATAATCCTCATGCATAATAAAAAACTGGCTTGATGCCGAATCGGGATGCTTTGAGCGCGCCATTGAAATGACACCGCGAACATGCTTTATATCGTTAGCCACACCATTTGCAAGAAATTCTCCCTTGATATTTTCTTTTGCACCGCCCATACCCGTGCCTGTTG
>ERZ779621.323-NODE-323-length-23991-cov-8.274440_pt1 | contig 23991 bp, 17 predicted proteins | sample MGYA00514215_ERZ779621 | MGnify/ENA primary metagenome ERZ779621 (study PRJEB29562, sample SAMEA4376715) | mouse gut metagenome | isolation source: Cecum | study: EMG produced TPA metagenomics assembly of the A DSS colitis mouse model was used to assess the...
TTCTCGGACCCCATGTTCGGTACCCATGCAAAGCCGGACAGGGGAGGCGATTATAATGACTTTATGGCTCAGGGACGCTCTGAAAGAGTAGTGGGCCGGCTGAAAACCTATGTGACGGAGGAAGGACTCAGCGCCGGCACTGCCACGGTGAGCACAAGCTATGACAGACCGGGCACCTATTTTGCCACAGCCTTTGTGAAAAGTCAGAGAAACGGTGAGCAGGATCAGATATTTACCCAAGTGAAGAATCTTGCCAGGGCAAGGATTGTTGTGGAATAATATAAGCTGATGCGAAAAAACAGCGGGCCGGAACCGGGAAGGATTCCGGCCCGTTATTTATTTCAAACAGGTCGGATTTACCATAGTTCCAATCGGATTTCATAGTTTTTTTATAATTTTAACTTTGTATAATAAAGCTATAAGGTAACATATGAAGACTGATTTGAAGGAGGTAAATTATGAAAGGGTTTAAGAAATGGGCTTTGGCAGCGGTGGCAGGTCTGACAGCGCTTTTCCTCACCGGCTGCGGAGGAGGAAACAGCGTGTCGGCGGAGCACACCTACAGTATCTGGCTCTACAGTGCGCAGGATGCGTCCTTCTACACGGATTATGTGGAGAATCCCACCATCCAGTACCTGCTCAGTAAGACTTGGGGGGAAAACGAGGATACCATCGCGCTGGAGTTTCAGGTTCCTCCTGCGGGCAGCCAGCAGAATAATTACGAGACCATGATTGCCACAGGAGACTTCCCTACCCTGATGCAGAACTCCGTGGCGGATGCCCCTCCCAGGATGCTGGAATCGGAGATGATTCTGGATATTACGGAGCTGGTGGAGCAATATATGCCCAATTACTATAATCTGCTGCAGACCAATGAGGCATTGCGGGCTTGCCATTGAAAATCCTCATTTGTGGCAGGGAAGGGAGGACCCATATCTGTCTGGAGGAGCCCGCCCAGATGAAGGCTATTATCGGCAGGGAGTATGCTCCTGCCAAGAATCAGGTGATCAAGAAAGGTATGGAGTACAAGAGATAAAACCCGGGCGTAGCACAAACATAGTCTCAATAACTACGTAAAGAAAGATTTTAAACCATAAAAAGCGATAAAAAAAGACAAAACACATTGATATTTTTCACAAAAGATGGTACGCTATACCTGTAACGGATTATATCAGTACAGTGCTTTCGCGGTCCGGTCAGACGGGCCGGGACAAGGCATTGAAGAATCAGGTAAGGGATATGGGATTATGAAGGAAACATTTCATATTATCAGTGACGGCTCCTGTGATCTTCCCACCGGGCTGGTGCAGGAAAAGAATATCACGGTGGTACCGTTTTATGTGTCTTTTGACGATGAGAAATATCTGAAGGAAAACGTGGAGATAGGGATCAGGGATTTTTACCAGCAGATGGTGGATCGAAAGGGGGTATATCCCAAGTCTTCCATGCCGTCGGCACAGGATTATATGGAAGTATTTCTTCCCTGTGCCAGAGAGGGAATACCGGTGCTCTGTATCTGCATTACCGCCAAATTCAGCGGTTCTCTGCAATCTGCCGTGAATGCCCGGTCTCTGGTGCTGGAGGACTATCCGGAGGCTGAGATCCGGGTCATCGACAGTACCGTGGACACGGTGCTTCAGGGACTTTATGTGCTGGAAGCCGTAAAGCTTCGCGACAGCGGTGCAAGCTGTGAGGCTGCCGCCGCCCGCCTGACACAGATCGGAAATACCGGCAGAATCTTTTTTACGGTGGGAGACATGGAATATCTGCAGCATGGCGGACGCATCGGCAAGGTGGCCGCCGTGGCGGGAGGTGTTCTGGGGATTCGTCCTGTGATCACACTGAAGCAGGGAGAAATCTTTCCCTCAGGAATCGGCAGGGGGCGGAAGCGGACCTCGGAAAAGGCCCTGGAGCTTTTGGTAAAATATATTCAGGAGAGCAGGATGGAAATTGACCGCTTCAGTATTACAGTGGGATTTGGCTATGACCGTGAGGAGGCGGAAGCCTTCCGGGATCACGCCCTGGAGATTCTGCGAAGCAAAGGTCACGCCATAGAGGAGATTCCCATTTATCAGATCGGCGCTACCATCGGCGTGCATACGGGGCCGTATCCTCTGGGCTTCGGCATTATAGAGAAGGCTTTGAAGTAAAGAAGACGCTGAAATGACGAAGAGCTGTCAGGGCAGTAATGCCTCTGACAGCTCTTTGATATTGGAGAAGGCGAAGCTGGCAGGGAAGGGTGTATCCTTCATATCTTCCGGCTTTGCCTCTCCGGTGAAGACCACGCAGGTGTCCACTTCTGCGTTGATGCCGCAGGCAATGTCGGTATAGAGCCTGTCCCCTACCACCAGCGTTTCTTCCCGGCGAAATCCGGACAATTCCAGACACAGATCCACCACCTGGCGGCTGGGCTTGCCCAGATAGACAGGTTCCTTTCCCGCAGCAGCTGTGATCATGCGGCAGATGGCTCCGCAGTCGGGCACAAAGCCGAAGTCCACGGGACAGCACAGATCGGGATTGGTGGCATAGAAGGGAGCATCGGTGGTCTGCAGGACCCGGGAGATCCGGATCAGCTTCTCGTAGGTCAGCTCACTGTCGTAAGCCGCCACCACACAGTCCACGTCTTCTTCCGCTTCCTCCGTGACCTTCAGGCCGGCGTTTTGCAGCTGCGCCAGAAAGGACCGGGTCCCCAGAACAAAAATCTTTTTATTGCGGAACTCTTCCAGAAGAAAGCGGAGAGTCATATAGCCGGAGGTAATAAACTGATCCTCCGAAGTCTCCAGCCCGAAGGCGCTGCGGAATTTTTCTACGTAATCCAGTCCGCTTTTGGTGGAATTGTTTGTGATGTAATAAGCTTTTCCGCCGATGCACTCAATGTGTTTTAACAAATCGGCACTGCCCTGGTAGAGGGTGTCTCCCACCGCCAGGGTGCCGTCGATGTCAAATAAAAATAATTTTTTCTTTTTCAGACGTTCCGTATTCTGCGATATCTTCGTGTTCTGCATTTTTCCTCCATGCAGGGGCTGCGTTTACTGGGGCTGGGTAAACCGTAAGCTGTCAATGATTGTCTGGTATAGGGTGTCCGCATCGCTTTCAAAGGATTCATGGATGTAAAAATCCAACTCTACAAAATGGTCCTCCCTCTGGATGATAATGTACCGATTGCGGAAGACGGAGCCGTTATCATTCGTGGTGCTTCCAAAGCAGTCCAGTGCCGGAGCGCCGTCCACGGTGGTGGTTTGGGTCTGGTAGCCCTCCTGTGTCTCCATATACTCTGCCATGTCTGCTAAGTAGCTATCCGGATTTTCCATGGAATATACGTCCATATAGAGAGTGGACATATCCCAGATGTTATCCCCGTCATAGGGAGAGGTGAAGCAGAACGGATCGTCCTCAGAGTCCTGGCTGAACTCCCAGATGTAGGGAAGGGAGAAGCTCAAGCCCAGAGCGTCCATGTTGTATGTGAGCATTGCGGGAAGGGGTATTTCGGGTTCCGTATTCAGAGCGGATTCCAGTTCCTCCTGGGTAATGGATATGTTGCATTCCGCTTCCGTGTCCGCTAGGATTTTTTCGGCCAGCAGGCGTGTCACAGGCGCCAGCACGGAAAAGTGATCGTGTCCTTCCAGAATATAGCAATTGATATTGTTATTTTCCGAGGCGTTCTGTATATTCCGGAGATTGTCGGAATTACCGTCGCTGCCCTCGATAAGGAAGGTGGGATTTTTCACGTCCTTCAGCCAGTAGATGGGGGAGCGCATAACATACTCTTCATCCTTGCTGGTGTCAAAGGTAAACTGGGAGTTATTGTGATACTTGATTTCATCCACTGCGCCGAAGCAGAAAACTGCCCGGAACATATCGGAGTATTCCGCCGCCAGTAAAGCCCGGGTGCCGCCGGTGCTGTGGCCTCCCAGGTAAATCCTGTCCGGATCCACATAGGGCAGGGAAGCAGCGTATTCACAGGCGGATATGATATCGTCCACCTCTCCGAAAAGAGTTTCATAATATCCGGGATTGCCGTTGCCGCCCCGGAAGGAAGGGTACATGGTCAAAATGCCCTCCTGCCAGAAGGCGGAGCCTGTCTGGTCATTGTCCCATTCAGGATAGCACCAGGGGAAATCGTCGATGCCATTGCCCCAGCCGCCTACCACCCAGATAATGATAGGGTGCTTTTCGCCGTCACCGGGATCTGCAGACACATAGGCGGCCATATCGCCTATTTTGGAAGGATAAGCCACCAGCTCAAAGCCGTCGGCCGGTGCAGGCACAGAGTAGCTGTCGTTTTCTTCCCGGGCCAGAGTGGTCTGGAAGGCATCATGGGCCTGGGCAAAGCTCTGGGAGGTGAGATCCCCGTAGCTGTAGTTTTCAGAAGAGCTGCCCCGGGAGTCATCCTGGTCTGTCCCGGAGGGGGACTGGGCCAGAGGCTTACCGCCCTGAGATCCCGTCTGCCGGGAGCCCGAATCCGATTCTCCTGTCCCGGAGGAGCAGGAGACAGAAAGCAGAGACATGGCTGTCAGTGCAAGTGCCAGAATTTTTTTCGTGTTTTGGAGTTTCATGCTTCGTTCATTCCTTTCATATATCTTCGGAGGCTTCTACGCAAGGCGCCGAAGCCTCCACCCTGCGTAGAGAATCTTAACATGAAAATCGGGAAATATCAATGTTACTCTTCACAAGAAGGAAAGAGTGGGATTCCGCCGTAGCCGACATTGTGGAAAAATCCAAAAGTTTAGTTTTTTCCACGATGCTTTTTTGCTTTTTAAAGCTTTTTTAGGGTAGGATATTACCTGGCAGGGTGGTTTTCCTGTGCGTTTTTTGAAGGCTCTGTAATGGAACAATGAAGATTGTGCCGCGCTAATTTTCCGCAATAAAATACAACATAGAAAAGTTTTGCGATTTGTAACCGCAAAACCAATTGACTTTTTGTAAATTTTGCGATATACTACTTTACAGATGGAGGTGGTCATCATGATTTACAGACCTATGTATGTGGATAAGATAATGGCTTATGTAGACACTCCCTTTGTAAAGGTACTGACCGGAGTTCGCCGTTGCGGAAAGTCTACGATATTCAAAATGATTATGGAAAAGCTGCAAACGGAGTGGAATATTCCCGCAGACCGTATTGTAAGCTGCCGCTATGATTCGATGGAATACGAGGATATGACGGCAAAGCAGATGTATGCTCACCTGAAAGAGCGGCTTTCACCTGACGGAAAAACCTATCTGTTTCTTGATGAGATTCAGGAAATCAAGGGATGGGAAAAGGTTGTAAACTCTTTGGTTTCAGATTTTGATGTGGACTTGTATGTGACGGGTTCGAATTCCCGTATGATGTCCTCAGAAATTTCCACTTACTTGACCGGAAGATATATTGCTTTCCGTATCTTTACCCTGTCCTTTTCGGAATATCTGATGTTTAAGGAAAAATACGATACAGTTGGCAATCCGAGAACGGAACTTGCAGATTATGTTCGGTTGGGCGGTTTCCCCGCAACGCATTTGCAAAAGTATTCGCAGGACGAGATTTACACGATTGTCCGTGATATTTATAACTCAACTATTTTCTCCGACATTGTGAAACGGAATCAAGTCAGGAAAATAGACCAGTTGGAGCGGGTAGTCAAATACACTTTCCAAAATGTCGGCAACACATTTTCCGCAAAGTCGATTTCGGATTACCTTAAATCGGAGCGCAGGACATTGGATAACGAGACAGTGTATAGCTATCTCGAAAAACTGGAAAAAGCGTATTTGCTCCATCGCTGTTCACGGTACGATTTGCAGGGTAAAGAAATTCTGAAAACGCAGGAGAAGTTTTATCTTGCAGATAACGCTCTGCGGTATAGCGTTCTCGGCTATAATGCCGACAGCGTTGCCGCAAGCCTTGAAAACATTGTGTACTTGGAGCTTTGCCGCAGGGGATACACCGTTCATATCGGCAAAACAAATGACGGAGAAATCGACTTTGTAGCAACGAGACAAAATGAAAAGATTTATGTTCAGGTTACGCAGGAGATAAACTTCGAAAAGACCGAAAAACGGGAATACAACCGTTTGCTTGAAATACACGACAATTATCCCAAATATGTACTCGGGGCAGATGAATTTGCAGGCGGAAACTATGAGGGCATTAAGACAATGCATATAGCGGATTTCCTGCTCAGCTCTGAATATTAAAATCAAAGATATAGAAACGCCCGCTTGTTAGATCAGGCGGGCGTTTTCTCTTAGAAAGGAACACAAAATGAAAAAGACAATATGTATCATTCTGATTGCGGCGTTTGCTGCCATGTTTGGCACAAGCGCCTATTTTATTTTCGATCATTACAGACAGGAAGAACAGCAGGCAGAGCTTTATGACAGCCTTGCCGATATGACAAACCACTCGTTCTTCCGGCAAGAAAACAATTAAGACCGTCGTTTTGCTCGGCTCTGTGTTCGGGATATTCTTTTCCGGCGCGGACAGGGGAACGGATAACGGGGAAAACTGTCTCAGGCAGTGGTATAAAGAGTAGAGAAAAGACAGTGCCGAAAGCCGGTCCTGCTGACGGTACAAAATCTGTAAAAGGACAGCAGCCAAAGTTACGGGGAATCAAAAGAACAGGGCAGCGGCAGTAGCATCCGGTGTGACAGACTAAAGATGCAGAGATACATATGCAGGTTTTATAAAACCTGAATCCGTGAACGCAGCCAAAAATATTATAGGAACCGGGATTAATTTATCAAAATATCCGAATTCCCATTTACAACAGGATGAAATGCCCCCTGATTTCCTGTATTATGTGAAACAAGTTAGCGCTAACTCTGGTTTTTCGGCAAAGTGGCGTACCTTAACAGGGGCATTTGGGGAATGCCCCACTCAGTGCAGGATTTTATAAAGGGAAACGTCTCTTAGGTAGCCTTATGGAACCTTTCCCACAGCCGGGCAACCGCATTCCGCCAGGGGTTGCTTCGGCCGAGGTCGACTCCTGTTTTCCTTGCATGCTTTGTTACAACCGCTGGGGTCATGATGATGTGCTCCAGTACTGTGCGCAGCCTGCGGCGTTTCACCGGCCTTTTCATGGGGATGTCTTCCATTTTTAATGATGCCTGCCCGATCATCCGTAGCATGTTATAGGCAAGCTGGATGAGTTCCAGTATGAGCTCGTTCGTCCTGAATTTCCCGGATGGGAACTGCTCAGCACCGAGGTCTGTTTTGATCTCGCTGTGGTACTGCTCCATCTCCCCGTGTTTGTGGTAAAGCTTAATGATGTCTTCATCCCGTAAGTCAACGTTGACGAAGTACATGTCGCATTCTACCTTGGGAAAGACGTAATACTGCCCATCGTGGTCGCAGGCGCACTCTGTTATGTCGTAAATTGTCCGTATGCCCACGGTTTTCTGCTTCTGCCCTGATTTGGATGTGCTGTCCGGAATATAATAGGAAATATCCCCGAACGTCTGTCCGATGTATTCTTTTTTCCCTTTGCGCGGCTCCTGGATGTTCGTGCATACATCCCGGATTTTGTCCAGCCATTCCTGCGGCTTCTCTTTTCGGAGGTTGCGCTTGATAATGAAATGTACGTTGTCGCCCTGCAGGCATTCTTCCATAAACAGCCCGATATTGTCGGCGGAATCATTGCCGGAATCCAGGCGGAACAGGAGAGGTCGGCCTGTGACCAGCCGGGCAAGCCGGAGCACCTCGGTGAGGAAAGCTGGCGTGTCTTTCTGGCAGTGCTGCTTCCCTTCCCGCAGCTCGCAGGCAAGCAGGTATCCTTCCGTCCCGATATATGCAAAGATCGGGGCATACCCGTCCTTGCATTTGTAGGTTCTGGAAACGCCCTCCTTGCTGCATTTTTCATCAATGAAAGGACTGACATCAATATCAACAGGGACATACCCGTTTGCAAGGGCGGAAGGCTCAATGCCATATTCCTTGAAAAGGCCCACGTTTGCCATCCGCAGGGTGTCCCGCAGGCTGTCGCCTATTTCATCCATCCGCTGGCGCATGGTTGCTTCTGACGGAAGGTGCTTCATATGGAACGTATTGCAGAAGTACTCCGGGTCATCATCTGTCTCGTGTATGGCCCCAAAATCCGCGTTGCCGCAGAGGATTCCTATCAGCATAGATTTCAGGATGTCACTGTTCGAGTATTCTTTGGACGGCGGCGTGTGCCTGTCCACTTTGCGGTCGAAATCAATGGCGGAAAGCATCTGTCCGGGAATAAGCAGACCGCCATACGGTGTTACCCGGCTGCTGCTGAACGAGAAACTGAGTTTGGTAATTGCGTAATTTATATGTTCTTTCATGCTCATATGGTTGTCCTCCGTAGAATTAATTTACATGGTCAGCATACCACATATAAGCACAGAAGTCTCCATATATTCACCTAATCGGTGAATATATTTCAAAGCTTTTTTGTTCACCTTTTGGTGAAAAACGTTTTTCAGGAAATGGCATTGAAAATACAGTATTTATGCGGATTTGATAGCTATGTTAGATATTAGGTTCACGGATTCAGGTACTCGATATAATGCTGTAAAAGGGCCGACAAATGACCCTTTTACTGATTGTGCTTCCAGTTTGCACCATTTTTCAGTCCTTGCTACCAAAAACAGGTAACATGAAAATCGGGAAATTTCAAGTTACTTTTCACGGGTAGGGGCCGCGAGGTGTTTTTGTGCGCTGTTTGCACAAAAAACCGAGACAGCACGCGCCAAAATGAGCGTTTTTTGCTCATTTTGTGTGCATCATGTTGCTTTGAACGGCGAAGCCGTGAAAAGTAACAATTTCAATATTCAGAAGGGACTGAGTCTCTGACTCATTCTTGCAAAATCAGGTCAAATATGCTACACTGATTTCAAAATCTGAAAAAACAAATGTGGGGGAGACGATATGGGATTTTTAAGCAGACTCTTTAAGGGAGATACGCAAGAGCATGCGCAAAATCAGAATAAGACCTCTGGCAGTTCACCCTGGCCTGAGCATCTGAAGGGTACAGACCGCGACCCGGACGAGGAGCCCTGTTGGTATGCGGAACGCATTCTCAGGAATCGGCTGGAAAGAATATTCTCGGAGGAATGGAGCGGCTATGAGGTGCGCAGGGACATTCCCGCCGCACAGCTGGGCGCGCCGGCAAAAAGCCACGACTACAGCTACGGCCTGTACCTGCAGGGTCAGCCCAAGGCCATGATCATGGTGCTGGAGGACAAGGACGACTATCGGCGCAAAAGCGTAGTATCCTCCCACAGGGCCTGTGAAAGCAAGGGAATTTTCTGCATGAATCTGCTGCCCCATATGCCAAACCGCCGTTCTTATATTTCCAAACGTCTGAAAGAAAACGTGGGATAGTCCGGCACATAAAAACTTTATTACGCAGAAAAGAAAGAGAAATGCAGTGAACGCTGCGCCCGCGGGGGATAAAGCATGTTCCGCCACCATTCGGCGTTTTGCGGGCAACGGGAATATGTTCAGTCCGGTGGCAGTTAGCACGGCTTAACTGCTTCAAAGCCGTTTCTCTTTCTTTTTTTATTCCCGCGAGCAATGAGCCAAGCGGCCGTGCCTGCACGGACAGTTGGCGAATGCCGCGAGGGTCAAATACCCCGCCCCTTGGGGCGCTTCAAGCTTGATATCCCGTTGCTTGCAGCGGGGTCTTTGATTGCTTCCGGAGTCAGCAGACGAAAAGGATAACACATGACCATTTTGGAAAAAGCCTCCTGCCGTGAAAGCTGGCAGGCATTCTTAAATTATAAGCTGGAGCGGCAGCACCTGGACGCCGGACAGGAGCGGGAGCTGCGCGACTTTATGGAGCGCGGCGCATATCTGCCCCTGTGTCAGGCCTGGGCCCGGGGCGAATTCCCCGCCCAGTACCCCACAAAGCGCGTAATCAATAAACAGGGAACGAAAAAGAAGCGAATCGTCTATTCCTTTACCGGAGATGAGGGTATTTTTTTGAAATTCATTGCCTTTCAGCTCTTTGACTTCGATGATTATTTTTGCGATAACTGTTATGCGTTCCGCCGTGGTTTCGGGGTGAAGGACGCTCTCCGCCGCATCCGACAGCAGGCCGGAATTGGCGGAATGTACTGCCTGAAGGTGGATATCAGCAACTATTTTAATTCCATTTGTGTGGAGAAGCTGCTGGAAAAGCTGGCCTTTGTCCGGGAGCAGGATGAAAAAGCCTACGAGGTGTTTGAAAGGATTCTGTCCAGGGAGCAGGTGTGGGAAAACGGAAGGCTCGTGCAGGACCGCCACGGCGCCATGGCCGGCACTCCTGTCTCTCCCTTTTTTGCCAATGTGTACCTGCGGGATATGGATGCCCATTTTCAAGGTCAGGGCATACTATACTTTCGCTACTCCGACGATATATTGATTTTTGCGGACACGGAGTCCCTTCTGAGCCTGTATCAGACACAGCTGTACCGTATGCTGGACGAGCTTTCGCTTTCCGTCAATCCGGAAAAGCTTCATGTTTCCCGGCCCGGACAGCCCTGGGAATTTCTGGGTTTCGGTTATCGGAACGGTGAAATCGGTCTGTCGGAAATGACCGTCAAAAAAACCAAGGCCAAGATCCGGCGGAAAACGGAGACCCTGCGCCGCTGGCAGAGAAAAAAGGGACTATCCGGCGATAAAGCGGCCATCGGCCTGATCCGCGCCATGAATCAGAAATTTTACGGCGCAAGGAAGCCGTCAGAGGAATTTCAGGAGGTCAGCGCCTTTACCTGGAGCCGATGGTTTCTCCCGAACCTTACCGTGGATACGGACCTGAAGGAGATCGACACCTATTTTCAGGAATACATCCGTTATGCGGTGACAGGGCGGCATTACAAAGGAAATTACCGCATCCGGTATGAACAGCTAAAGGCCTGGGGCTACCGCAGTCTGGTCCATGAATTTTATTCCCGCGAGCAGTGAGGAAAATAGCCATGCCTGCATGGGTATTTGACGAATGCCGCGAGGGTCAATACCCCGCCCCTTGGGGCGTTTCAATTTCCATGCCCCGCTGCTTGCGGCGGGGTGATTGACTATGAACAAAAACTGAAAAGAGGTGCAGCATGGCAAGAACCGTTTGAATCGGAATACAGGAGTTCGGTAAAATAATTGACCTTGATCCCCCCCGCCGATTCGGCAAGACTCTGACCATGAGTATGGTAGAACAGTTCTATACGATACGTCCATGCAGGAGGCTTATGCAAATAGCTGCTGGAAGGAATTGGCAGAATAAAGGTTTTAATCGGCCAGGGATAATGCTCGCTTCACGCCATGTGACCAGCCTTGACAATAGGAGAGATAGCATAGTAGACTTGGATAAAAGAAGTCATGGAAGGCTGGAGTAAAACGGGAAGAGGAATGGGCAATGTCAGGAGATGTGCAGAAAAACGGGGCGGCGCGTCTGCCCCGGACATTTTTTTCCAGAGACGGTATCACGGTGGCCAGAGAGCTTTTGGGCAAGATTCTGGTACATGAGACGGAGGCCGGGGCGGTCCGGGGAATCATCACCGAGGTGGAAAGCTATATGGGAGAGCAGGACAAGGGGTCTCATACCTACGGCGGAAAGCGCACGGAGCGCACGGAACCCATGTACCATGCGGGAGGCACCTCCTATGTGTATCTGATCTACGGAATGTACAGCTGTATGAATATTGCGGCAATGAGGGAGGGGATTCCCCAGGCCGTGCTGCTGCGCAGTGTGGTTCCTGCAGACCGGGAGTCGGAAGAAGTGATGACTGCGCTCAGGCTGGCGGAGATGAACCGGCGCAGAATGAAGAGCGGGAAGGAGCCGTATCCTGCGGACAAGTGTCCTGCTTCCCTGAAAGGACATCTGGCGGACGGACCGGGAAGGCTCTGCATTGCCATGGGTATTACCCGAGCGGATAATGATGTGGACATGACAAAGAGCGGAAGCTTTTACGTGACGGAGGGAATCCCTGTGGAATCCGGGCAGATTCGGGCAGGGAAGCGGATCGGCATCGACTATGCAGAGGAAGCCGCGGACTATTTGTGGAGATTTTACTTATGAGTCTGAAATTTATCTTTGGCCCCTCGGGGGCGGGAAAAAGCAGGTATTTATATGAAGAGATCACCCGCAGGGCCGCTCAGGAGCCCCGGCGGAATTTCCTGATCATTGTGCCGGACCAGTTTACCATGGAGACCCAGAAGGATCTGGTGCTGTTAAATGACAGAGGCGGGATTCTGAATATTGATGTGTTGAGCTTCGGACGCCTCAGCCATCGCATTCTGGAGGAGGTGGGGGACGAAGAAATTCCGGTGCTGGACGACACGGGAAAGAGTCTGGTGCTGCAGAAGGTGGCGGCAGGTCTGAAGGATGATCTGCCTGCACTGGGAAGCTTCCTTCACAGACAGGGCTATATCCATGAGGTGAAAAGCGCCATTTCCGAATTTATGCAGTACGGTATCAGCACGGAGGACGTGGCGCTGCTGGCAGATTACGCGAAAAAGCGGGGAGCTTTGGTACAGAAGCTGAAGGACCTGCAGGTACTCTACAGGGGCTTTCAGGAATATATAGAAGGGAATTTTATCACTACGGAGGAAAAGCTGGATGTGCTTTGTCGTTCCCTGCACAAATCCAGGCTGCTGCCGGGAAGCGTGGTGGCCTTCGACGGGTTTACGGGCTTTACTCCCATCCAAAACCGGGTGATCTGTGAGCTGATGCGGTGCAGCGGACAGGTGATTATGGCTCTCACGCTGGGGGCGGGGGAGGATCCCTATCGGGTGGATGGAGAGCAGCAGCTTTTTCATCTGACAAAAAAGACGGTGGCATCCCTTGACAGACTGGCGGAGGAGGCAGGGGTGGAAAGAGATCAGGATATATTTCTGCAAAATGACAGGGATCGTTTTCAGGAGGCGCCGGCCCTGCGGCATTTGGAGCAGAATCTGTTTCGGTACGCCTGCCGGCCTTTTACGGAAGAACAGCAGCAGATCCGGCTTTTTGAAACCACAACGCCCCGGGAGGAGGTTCATCAGACCGGTCTTTTGATCCGGGAGCTGATCCGCAGGGAAGGACTGGCCTACCGGGATATGGCTTTGATCATGGGAGATCTGGAGGGCTACGCCCCCTATGTGGAGACCGAATTTTCCCGGATGGAGATTCCCTGCTATATTGACAGGACCAGGGCCATTGTGCTGAACCCTATGATCGAATATATCAAAAGCGCGCTGGAAATGTTTCTGAAGGATTTTTCCTATGAATCCGTATTTCATTATCTTCGCAGCGGACTTGCGGGCATGAAGCCGGAGGAGGTGGACGTGCTGGAAAATTACTGTATCGCTGTGGGAATGAAGGGCTATCGTCGGTACAGCCGCCTGTTCACTCACAAGACGGCCCGGATGAAGGAGGGGGAGGAGGCTCTTGCGGAGGTGAACTGTCTCCGGGAGCGGCTGATGGAGCAGGTGGAGATGCTTCATATGCAGGAGCAGGAGCCGGTAAAGAGCTATGTAAACAAGCTTTATGATTTCCTGGTGCAGAATCATGTGCAGGATCAGCTGGCGTCCTGTCAGGCATTGTTTGAGCGGCAGGGTCAGCCCGCAAGGGCCCGGGAATATGCCCAGATCTACCGCCTTGTGATGGAATTGCTGGATCAAATTTATCAGCTTCTGGGGGACGAAACCATCACGCTTCGGGAGTTTGCGGATATTCTGGAGGCAGGCTTCGGGGAGATCCAGGTGGGGACCATCCCTCAGAACGTGGACCGTGTGGTGGTGGGAGACATGGAGCGTACCCGCCTGAAGCAGGTGAAGGTTTTGTTTTTCCTGGGAGTGAACGACGGAAATATTCCCAAGAATGCCTCCAAGGGAGGTATTATCTCCGACATGGACAGGGAATTCCTGCGCCAGTCCAAGCTGGAGCTGGCACCCAGCCCCAGGCAGAAGATGTATATACAGCGGCTGTATTTGTATTTGAATATGACAAAGCCCTCCCGACAGCTGTATCTGTCCTGGTCCAAGACGGGAAGCGGCGGAAAATCCCTGAGGCCCGCTTATCTGGTGGAAACCGTGAGAAAGCTGTTTCCGGGGATCCAGGTGGATTTTCCGGAGCAAAGGAGCGCCTTGGAGGGAATTGTCACCAGGCGGGAGGGAATGGGATATCTGGCCAGGGAGCTTAGAGAGTATGCATCAGGCCCTCTGGAGCCGGAGAGAGTAAAGGAGCTTTATACCATTTACAGCGCTTATGGAGAAAGTCAGCTTCAGGGGAAGAGAGACTTTTTGACGGAGGCGGCCTTTAAGCGGTATAAGGACGGCGCACTGTCAAAGGCGGTGGCCCGGGCGCTTTATGGAAAATATCTGGAATGCAGTGTCACTCGGCTGGAAACCTATGCGGCCTGTGCCTACCGGCATTTTCTTCAGTACGGTCTCACCCTGCAGGAGCGGCAGGATTTTTCCTTTGAGACTGTGGACATGGGAAATGTGTACCATGGCGTCCTGGAGCAGTTTGCCCGTAAACTGGAGGAAGAGCACTACACCTGGTTTGACTTTCCCCGGGAATTTGGGGAGCGGGCGGTAAAGGAGGCTCTGGAGTCCTGTGCCGCCGCCTATGGGGACACGGTGCTCTACAGCACTGCACGGAATGAATATGCCATCACCCGGATGGGCAGGATTTTGACCCGGACGGTGATGACTTTGCAGAAACAGCTTCGCAAAGGAAGCTTCAGACCGGATGCTTACGAGCTTTCCTTCCGGTTTGCGGACGATTTGAAAAGCATTCGCGTGACGTTGTCCGATCAGGAGAAGATGCGGCTGCAGGGGCGCATTGACAGGATCGATGTGACGGAGGATGACACCTGCGTCTATGTGAAGGTCATCGATTATAAATCCGGCCAGAAGCACTTCGATCTGGCGGCGGTGTACTATGGGCTTCAGCTTCAGCTGGTGCTGTATATGAACGCGGCGCTGGAGCTGGAGGCGGGAAGGCATCCGGGAAAGGAGGCGGTTCCGGCGGCATTGCTTTATTATCATGTGGAGGATCCGTCGGTGGAAACGCCTGTGGAGCTGACGGATGAGGAGATTCAGGAGGAGCTGTCCAGGCAGCTGCGCATGCAGGGAGTGGTGAACAGCGATGCCGGAATCGTGGAGCGTCTGGACGGCGAGATGGAGACCCGGTCAGATGTGATTCCGGTGGAGCGGAAAAAGGACGGTACCTTTTCCGCCCGTTCTTCCGTTTTAACCCGTCAGGAGCTTCAGCTGGTGTCTGATCATGTGAACCGTAGGATCGCCGGAATCGGCAGGGAAATTCTGGACGGAAGGATTTCTCTGGATCCGTACAAAAAGGGCAGCGAGGAGGCCTGCACCTGGTGTGCATTTAAGAGGGTATGCGGATTTGAACCTGCCATGCCCGGCTTAAGCATGCGAAAGCTGGAGGAGCTTGACCAGAAGGAAATCCTGGAGAGAATGTCGGAGGGCGCGCCGGCGACAGACATTGGATGAGGCGCGGTGCCTGACATCGGATGAAGTGCAGTGATAGACGTCGGATGAAGTGCGGCGTCTGACATCGGATGAAGTGCAGGCGGCAGACAGGAGATAAAATGTGGATAACAGATGGGAGTATTTGAAAGTATGGCCATATCATTCACACCGGAACAGCAAAGAGTCATTGAATTACATCATTGTAACATTCTGGTTTCCGCGGCAGCGGGCAGCGGCAAGACAGCGGTGCTGGTGGAGAGGATCATACAGATGGTCTGTGACGGGGAACATCCCGTGGATGTGGATCGTCTTCTGATCGTTACCTTTACCAACGCAGCGGCGGCGGAAATGCGGGAGCGGATCGCCGCAGGGATTGCCGCCAGGCTTGCACAGAATCCGGAGTCAGAGCATATTCAGAGACAGGCTACGCTACTGCACAATGCGCAGATCACTACCATCGACAGCTTTTGTCTTTTTCTGCTGCGGAATCATTTTAATGAGATTGGTCTGGATCCGGCCTTTCGGATCGCCGACGATGGAGAAATCCGGCTGATGCAGCAGGAGGTGCTGGCAGAACTGATGGAGGACGGATACCGGGAGGGCGGCGAGGCCTTCCGGTATTGCGTGGAATATTTCTGCCCCGGAGGAAAGGAAAGAACCCTGGAGCAGCATATTTTAAAGCTGTCCCGGTACGCGGCAAGCTTTCCCTGGCCTGCCCAATGGCTGGAGGAGAGAAAGCAGGATTATGCGGCGGGGAATGTGGAGGAAATTTGTGAGAGTGATTACGGCAGATATCTTACCCGATATCTGAGCCGGATGGTCAAAGGGTGCGCGGAAAAAATGAAGCAGGTCCAGAGACTGTGCCAGGCCCCGGAAGGTCCGTATATGTATGGAGAGATGGCGGATCAGGAGCTGGAAATGCTGGAAGAGCTGGCACGGTGCCGTTCTTTGGCGGATTTCGAGAGGAAGCTTCCCGCGGCGTCCTTTGGCCGCCTTTCCTCCAAAAAGGACGATAGTGTATCCCCCAGGCTGCGGGAGCAGGCCAAGGCGCTTAGGGCGGACGTAAAGGACTGCATTCAGGATCTGACGGAAAAAATATTTGCAACGCCTCTGGCCCTGGCGGCGGACCGTGGAAAGGCCTGCGGGGAGCCGGTGTGCACACTGCTTGATCTGGTGCTGGACTTTGACCGGCGTATGCTGGAAAAAAAGCGGGAGAAGAAGGTGATTGATTTTTCCGACATGGAGCATTTTGCCCTGGATATTCTGCTGGAGCATGAAGGCGGAGAGATCAGACCAAGCTCCGTAGCCCGGGAGTACCGCCAGCATTTTGCGGAGATCCTGATCGACGAATATCAGGACAGCAATCTGGTGCAGGAATATTTGCTGCAGGCCGTCTCCGGGGAGGAGGACGGATGCTTTAACCGTTTCATGGTGGGGGACGTAAAACAGAGCATTTATCAATTCCGACTGGCCAGGCCGGAGCTGTTTATGGAAAAATACAATACGTATACTCCGGAATTTCCAGAGAGTGTCTCTGCGACTGCCGGGGATGCTTCTGTGTCTGAGGACAGAGCTTCTGCGCCTTCAGAATGCATATCCATGCCCTTGGCTGGCTGTCGGAGGATTGATCTGAGCAAAAATTTCCGAAGCAGGGTGCAGGTGGTGGAGGCGGTCAACGATGTGTTTTCACGTATAATGAGCCTGGAGGCAGGAGGGATTGCTTACGATGAACGGGCGGCTCTGTACCCTGGGGCAGTGTATCCGGAATGGACGGGAAACGAACCGGATTTGGGGAAAACACATGCGGAAGAAGAGGAACCAGAAGAACCAGAAGAACCAGAAGAACCAGAAGAACTGCGTCTGGAGGAAGAGCCTGGGGAAAGATCCGGAGCGGGGGTGGAAGATGCGCCGGATAAAGGGGGCGAAGCAGCCGTAGAATGGAGCAACGATACAGAACTGATTCTGGTGGATAAGCCGGACAAGGCTTCCGGCGCAGAGGCAAAGCAGGCAGAAGCAAGGGCCATAGCCGCAAAAATCAAAAAGCTGAGAGAAGGTTTTTTTGTGACGGATCGGGAGGCCGGCGGAATGCGTCCTGCCAGGTATTCCGACATGGTGATTCTGCTTCGCACCAACAGCGGCTGGGACGAGGAGTTTCAGTCCGTATTGGAGGGGGAAGGAATTCCGGTGCATATTACCGCCAGGACCGGGTATTTTGCTGCGACAGAGGTACAGGAGCTGCTGCAGCTGCTGCGGGTGCTGGACAACCCCCGGCAGGATATTCCGTTGTTCGGGGTGATGAGATCTGTTTTCGGCGGTTTTACCGAGGAGGAGATTGCTCTGATCCGCAGCGCCCTGCGGGACTGCAGCTTATACGAGGCCCTGGAGGAGTATGCGCAGAAGTCCTGTGAGAAGTGCAGAGAGGATTCGGAAGCCTTTTGCATGTCTATTGCGCAGAAGACAACGGATTTCCTGGATATGCTGCGGTCTTATCGGGCCTGTACGGTTTATCTGCCCATTCGGGAGCTGCTCACAAAGCTGGTGGATGACTTTGACTATCTGGATTATGTGACGGCGCTTCCCGGGGGCAGCAAGCGCCGGGCCAATGTGGAAATGCTTTTCACCCGCGCCTCGGATTTTGAAAAAACCAGTTATTTTGGGCTGTTTCACTTTGTACGGTATATAGAGCAGCTGGAAAAATATGATGTGGATTATGGTGAGGCGGGGCTTCTGGATGAAAATGCGGATGTGGTACGGATTATGAGCATCCATAAAAGCAAGGGCCTGGAATTTCCCATTACCTTTGTGGCCGGCTTAAGCAAGAGATTTAACATGCAGGATGTGAACCAGCCACTGATCGTAGACATGGATCTGGGGCTGGCTGCCGACTATGTAGATCCGGTGCGAAGAGTCCGGGGCAGGACGCTGCGCCGGGCCGCAGTAGCCTGTAAGCTGCGGGAGGACAGCCTGGCGGAGGAGCTTCGGGTGCTCTATGTGGCAATGACCAGGGCGAAGGAGAAGCTGATCCTGACGGCGGTTACGGAAGATGCTTTTGAGAAGGCGGAAGCGCTGGCGGCAGAGAGGGCGGAGGGAGTGGAGAAATGTCTGTCCTATGTGGATTTTACCCGAGCCTCGGGATTTCTGGATTTTTTGCTGCCGGTGATAAGCCGCACCTGTGTCAGAATATCCGCCACAGGCGCGGAGGAGCAGGCCGCCGGGGAACTGAAGGAGCAGGTGGAATTGTCTGACAAAAGGCTTTTGCTGGAGCAGGCGGAAAGCCTGGGGGACGGAGAAGCGCTGGAGAGACTGCGGGAGAGGCTGAACGCTGCCTATCCATACGCAGGTCTTGGAGGCTTGTATACCAAAACAACCGTATCGGAATTAAAGATCGCCGCCATGGCAGACCGGGATGAGGAAGCCTATCATACTTTTGAGGAAAAGGAGGTACAGCCCTACATTCCCGCCTTCCGCAGGGAGGAAGAAAAGACCAGCGGCGCCGTGCGGGGAAGCGCCTTCCATAGAGTCATGGAGCTGCTGGATTTTGAAGGCATTTTAGGGGCGGCAGCAGGATTGGACTGTGACGGCGGCAGTGACGGAGATTTTCCGGCGGATTATCAGGAATATTCAGTACGTCTGGACTCCCGGAGGCTGGCCGGGCTTCTTCACGGTTTCCTGGAGGGAGAGGTGGAAAGCAGGCGCCTGAGCCGGGAATATTTTGAGGCGGTGAGGGAGAAAAAAATTCTGCATTTTCTGGAAAGCTCTCTGGCCTTTCGCTTGTGGAGTGCCCAGCGGGCCGGAAAGCTGTACCGTGAACAGCCCTTTGTGATGGGAATCAGCGCCCGCCGGCTGGGAGAGAAATTCCCGGAGGAGGAAAAGGTGCTTATCCAGGGAATCATCGACGTGTTTTTTGAAGAGGAGGACGGCCTGGTGCTGCTGGATTATAAGACGGATACAGTGAAGACCGGAAGGGAGCTGTGGAACCGTTATGAGACACAGATGGACTATTATCAGGAGGCTGTGGAGCGGCTTATGAAGCGCAGGGTGAAGGAGAAACTGTTGTATTCCTTTCATTTGGAGGAGACGGTGGAGGGATAAGAACAGCGAGAAGTGCGTTATTGAGTGGAAAGGATGAAAGATGAAAGAATAGTATTTACAAAATAATATGGTCATTGTATAATCAAAGAGCGCATTGTCTTTAATGGAAGATAACAAAAAATGAACTGAAAATGAAGTAAAGTGAACGATTCGGTTGACTTAGTGTGTGGGACATGTTAAAATGAGGATACAAAAAGAATGAAAATGACAAAAGCACAGTCTGTGTCTTTGATGAATGCAGTGGCGATATTGTTGAGCTATATCAGTAAATTTTCCAAGCCGTTTCAATTTATTCACGCTTTGTCCGGATTTGAATCCGCGGCGGCAGACATTTATGCAGAGATGGAGGAATGTCTGAAGCAGGGCAGGGATGTTGATGAGTTTATAGTAAAATTACAGGAAAAAATAGAAGTCGTAGTATTTAAGGAAAGCCAGGTTAATATGCTTAGGGCATATCATCTTTGCATGTGGCTGGATGATATGATAACTTATGAAGATGTGGCCGGGCGTAAATTGTCAATATATAATCTGGTTCCATTAAGAGCATTTTCCTATGTGGCAATAGACACATTGAATGACAACTGTACGGAAACCGGTATATGTATTCATCCCAAACTGCCTATATTCAAATCATTTTCTATTATGGATGATGGTACGGAAAAGGAAAAGACTATGTCATGCCGGGATGCATTTACCGGAATGAATGGAGAACTTCGTAAAATCAGCTATTGTAAATGGAGCAGTGAGTACATTGTTCACAATGTAATTATACCATATGAATATGTGGAGAAGGATGAGAGGAGTGCCAAGGGAAATTTAAGGATAGGATTTATTCCCATATCTGATAAAACGGACTTAATCGTTCCCGATTACAAAATTGTTAAAGATGGTAAATATCAGATGAATAAGATGTATATTGATCATCCGAGACATGAGGAAGTAATACACACTCGTTTGAGGCATGGACTTGAGCTGGCTTGCAGGAATAAGGCTGATATTGTATTTTCGCCGGAAATGCTGGGAACGGATCAGACAGAGAAGCAGCAGGGCAATTATAATGAATTTGTGCGGCAGGTATATGACGAAGCAGTTATGAATGATCATAAGCCTCCGATGATCACGGTAGTGCCGACGCGCTGGTGCAGGGGAATTAACAGCGCCTCCATTGTATATCGGGACAGCCGTATCCTGGGAAGGCCGGTCAGGCATATATTACAGTGATATAGGTATTGATGAGGAGGATTTCATATGGATGAGACAAGCGTAATTCAGAACAAGATTGATATTGCACAGGAATTATCGGATAAAAATTATGAAAAGCTCATTGGTTACGCAGATGAAATCCAAAAAGAAGTCATTCATCATTGGCAGACCAAGGACAACAGGGCATTAGAGGGATTGATATTAAAGAGCAGAAATATTTTAAATTTTTGGACGGACTCTATCATAAAAAAGAGATTATGGGTTGCCCTTGTAAGATGCGGCGCATGGATTGGGACGCTGGAGACCATCGAAAAATCACTTTATGAGGAAAGCATGGATTTGTGGTCGCAAAAGCGGCTGTATAAAAATATTTCCTCTATAAAGCATCTCACGGAGATCATCAGGCTTCTGGAAGTAAAGGGTGTGATGACTCATAGTGAAATGGTAGAGGAGCTGCATCTGAGGCATGCTTCCACACTTACAGAGATCATGAAGAAAGTTGCGGAGCTGGAACTTGTGGATGTACGGAGAGCAGGAAAATACAATCTGTATTCGCTGACAGATGCAGGAGTGCGTTATGCCAGGCAGATGCGTGCGGGTGAGGACAGGCAGATTCTTCTGAAAAAAATCAAAAGTGAATACGGCATAAGGAGAAGTGAGGCATCATTGGATTCTTATCTGCAGTCTGCAGACGAGGGAATGTCTGTCAAACCAGGACAGGCATTAAAGATTAAATTAGATGATACCAGACCTCAGAATGTGAAAGTGGAGGCCATGATGAAGGAGATATCGTATGATGAAGAAATAGAATATATATCCTTCACAACTAAAGCGGCCAAAGAGAAAAAGTTTGTTTATGAAGCGGGGGCATGAGTATATGGAAAAGGAAAGCTTATTAAATACACTGGACAAGGCGACTGCAAACGCTGTTGATGTTTACTTTGATCTTTATACAACATATTTTGAAGATGGCAAAGAACCGGAAGAAGCGTTGAGGACGATTTTGGAATATCCCAATGAAATAGGAGATACGAAGGATAAAAATCCTCAAAGCATTTCGCTGCAGGATGAGACAAAGCTCTTTTTTTCATTGGAAGAACTGATATGCGGTATAGCTGAGCGGTTGGCAGAAATGAATCTTCCACAGGACGAATATTATAAAAAGCTTTATAGAAATGTTTTCAATTCTGACAATGAACTCTATCCGCAAAGTAAAGAAGAAAAAGTAATTGCCCTAAAAATTTTATCGGAAAGGGCCGTGGCAGTTCCTTATTTTCCCATTGAGGAAATGGATAAGATTTCCAAGGAGGAATTTGAGCAAACAGTCCAGGACTTGCGTCCCAGTATACAGGAGGCCTTTTGTATGCTGCAGCGGCGGTTTTCTAACATGCCTGAACGTATTGCTCAAATTTTAAGAATAGCAGATAAAATAACTGACAAAAGAGAAAAGATTATTTTTTGGACAGTTATCATAAATAAAATGCGAAGCGTAAATAAAAACAGAGAATAATGTATTTTGAGCCATAAAAACGCTTGCAGGCAAAGAGCTGCTTTCTTTTGTCATGCTGATCCGGTAATGCGGAGGGCTGCTGCAGAGTAGGAAGAATGGCGGGGGCACCTCCTGTTGGGGTGCTCTTTTTGGTCTGCTGAAGGAGGATAGGATTGTCCGGCGGAAAATCAGGAGATATTGTAAGAGATCACGGAGCAGATCCGGGACACGGTGGAGATTACGGAGGGTTCAGCGTTAAAAATCGGGAGGGTCAGTCTTATGAGCCGGGTATGGGGCTTGACAAATCCGGTCCCGGGGAATATAGTTCACTGTGGCCGGGTTTGATGCCTGGCAAAAGACGGCTTCAGGTCTGAGAAATGCTTAGGGGATACATCAAGAGCACCTGCGCCGGCAGGGAGGGCGGTTTTGGAGAAAAGGACGATCAGCACTTATGAGGAAGCGGTGGATTATATCAATGAAATCCCCCGCTTTACCACAAAAAATACCATGGACGATACCAGGGCGTTTTTACACCGTCTGGGTGATCCTGATCAAAGCATGCGGATCATTCATGTGGCAGGCACAAACGGAAAGGGCTCCGTCTGTGCCTATATGCGCTTTATTCTGGAGGCTGCCGGATACCGCACGGCGGTCTTTACTTCCCCCCATCTGACAGATATACGGGAACGGTTTGTAATAGATGGGGAGATGGTTTCGGAGAAGGCTTTTTTGGGAGCTTTTCTGCGTATATATGATCTGCTGGACGCAAAGACGCCTCACCCCACCTTTTTTGAATATTTATTTTTGATGGCCATGATTCTGTTTTCGGAGAGCCGCCCGGATTTCTGCATTCTGGAAACCGGGCTGGGAGGCAGGCTGGATGCCACCAATGCCGTGTCCCGCAAGGAGCTTGCGGTGATTACCCGCATCGGGCTGGACCACACGGAATATCTGGGTGATACCCTGGAAAAAATCGCCGCGGAAAAGGCGGGGATCCTGCAGAAGGGAGCGCCGGTGGTTTATTGGGATACCTGCGGCGAAACCACGATGGTTTTCAGGGAGCGCGCGGCGCAACTTGGGATTTTGGCATATTCCGTGTCGAAAAAGGACTACACTTTCTTAAATTTTAAGAAGAAAAGCATTGATTTTTTCGTAAACACTGAGTATTATTGTTATATTAATCTCACTTTAAGCACCGTGGCGGCATATCAGATGGAAAATGCATCGCTTGCCCTGCGGGCAGTGGAGGTTTTGGACAAGGGCAGAACGGTTCTGGCAGAGCATATCCGCCAGGGGGTTCGGGACTGCTTTTGGGCCGGCAGAATGGAGGAGGTTTTGCCGGATATCTTTGTGGACGGAGCCCATAATGAGGACGGGATACGGGCCTTTTTGGAAACCGTGAAGCAGGACGGATATGAGGGCCGCAGAAGTCTCCTTTTCAGTGTGGTCAGGGATAAGGAATATGTGAATATGGCCCGGATGCTGGATTCATCAGGACTTTTTGAGAGAATTGCCGTAGCTCCCATGCAGACCGGCAGAGGTGTTCTGGCACAGCAGCTGGGAGAACTGTTCGGCGTATGCGCCGGATGCGGATATAGTGTTTTTGATAATGTAAAAGAGGCTTTTTATTCGCTGGCGGACAGCCGCAGACCGGGAGAGCGGCTTTACGTGGCAGGGAGCCTGTATCTGGCAGGCGAGGTCAAGAAAATATTGGATCAGACTATGAAAAACGAATGTGACACAGACGGGAGCGAAAATGATAAATTTTGAAGAGGAATTGAAAAAATTTCGTCCCAGCCTTGAGGTG
>ERZ779621.324-NODE-324-length-23970-cov-16.838177_pt1 | contig 23970 bp, 31 predicted proteins | sample MGYA00514215_ERZ779621 | MGnify/ENA primary metagenome ERZ779621 (study PRJEB29562, sample SAMEA4376715) | mouse gut metagenome | isolation source: Cecum | study: EMG produced TPA metagenomics assembly of the A DSS colitis mouse model was used to assess the...
TGCAGCTATCTCAAGTCAGGTGAACGGATCAGGAACATGATGATTGATGACAGCAATCCGCAGTTGAGATTCGCATAAAATAAGGATTTTGATGGAGGTTACGAATGACTGAAAAATATGAAAATAAGGATTTAGCGGAGGAAATATAATGGGCAGGCTTATACAAAGAGATGATTTAGGAAACTGGTCGTTAAAGGGCGTTGCTTGGAAGTCGCTGTATGTGGGGCGGGTAATTACAAGAAAAGTTCACGACAGGATATATGGAGCCCTGTGTAAACTGATGGAGTATGAAGATACAGGATATAGCCCGGAGAACATTGAACATATCAGATATGTACTGGAAGATGCGGCAAAGGAACTAGAAAAATGTCAGGGACAGACAAAAATAACAGAAGAAATCTGGCACTATTTAAGGATGTGACAAGATGGCAGAAATAATATTGCACTCAAACCACCCGGATTACTGTAACGAATGTGTTTACCATGGGGATGAGTTCGGGAACTGTCTGAACGAGGATTACAATAAAAACAGCTATAAAGTAAATTGTGTATGGCATTATTGTCCATACAAACGAAAGGAAAAAGGAAATGGAGCGATTGACTGTAGGGGATGACGGACACTATGTCCCACGAATGTTGTGCTGCGTAGACCGATTCGGCGGGGTTGATGACCGGGACAGTTGCGCGGAATACTGTGGCGAAGTAAGATCATGCGAAAATGGCGACTGTGCAATCCAGGCATGTTTTGACCGTCTGGGTGCCTATGAAAACATGCAGGAAAAGATTGCAGAAAGAATTGAAGAGCTAAAGAACAGCAGCAATTATCCACATTTTTACAAAGGACAAATGGTGGAGGACTTTGAGTGGGTACTCAATTTACTCAACTAAACTGGAATTTAGGAAAGGAGAACGAATGAGCTGTAGGTATAAAAATGAGTGTCCGAGTTACAGCGGATGGTGTGAAGGACCAAAGCAGGATTTTTCAAAGTGCGTCCAGTTTTTGATATCTGCTTATGAAAATATCAAGAGACAGCTAGATGAATGTGGAGATGCCCGAGAGAAGCAGATATCGAAAAAAGTTGTAAGAAAAATACAAAAAGAAGATATAACGATCGGGCGTATAAAATTTGCTAAGGGTACGAAATCATATTGGTGTCCGAATTGTGATAAGGCAATTACTGGTACTGATCATCATTGCAGGTATTGTGGACAAAAAATAGAGTTTTAGTCTGGAATTTAGAGGAGGGTGAAAAGTGACAGACAATGACCTGAAACGTGGAATTAAGTTACGGCGTGAAATAGATGCATTGACAAACCATCGTGAAACGCTCGAAATGATGAAAGAAATGTGTTCAGAGGGAAGAAATGCATCAAGTACCAAAGAATTTGTTTTAAAGGTAAATGACGGGCAGAAAAAATGTGACGAAGCGGTTCATATATCGGCAGAAGCTGCATATCTGGCGGTAAGCAAAGATATTGCGGACATCTCTAGAGAAATCGAAAGATTGAACGAAGAGTTTGCTGGTTTGTAATTAGCGGCAGCAGGGTTGCGACGTCGCAAACAAGACTGAATTTTATAGCAGATTGCTTAAAGTGCAATAGAAAATCAAATATGGAATAAAAAATAAGCGGTAGCAACCCGCCAAAGTTACCTACCACTTAAAACTCATAAAAGCCTATGGATAGAATATCATCATATCAGTCCTTAGGTAAGCAAAATTTTGCACAAGAGGATATGGCATAAGTGCAAAAGAAAAACTGAAAATGGAATAAATCATGGATGGAGAAATACTGGCAGGGGAGTTTATATGGTCGATAAGGAATACTTGAAAAAGCACTTAAGAAAGCATGAAGAGTTAGAAACAACTATAATAAGGTATAATGCATTGCTTAATAAGGATGACATATCTTCTCCGGCAGGAAAAACAGGTTTATCTATAGGTGGAACATTAGTATCTGCTGTTGAGAATGCTGTATGCAATAAAATATTTGCAGAAGAAAAGATTAAAAGACTCGAGAAAGATCTGGCAGAACAAAGTAAGATTATAAATTCATTATTTGAAAAGTTGGACAATCCGTATGAAAAATTGGTGATGCAGATGCGATATGAGGATAAACTTGAATGGGACGAAATAAGAGGAGCGATATTTGGAAATAGGAGGGACTACAATATAAACGTTGAAAAATACAATGATAAAGTATTTAGGATTCATGGAGCCGCATTGAAGCACATGAAAGAATTGCAAAAAGAGAATCCGTAAAAGTAAAGCATGGCATCATCAAATAAATCATTGGATTATCCAACCGACTTTTCTGTTAATTATGGCAGCAGGATAAAAAAGGGTTCAATAAAATAAAAAATAGCAGTAAAACGCAGTAAAACGCATTGAAATCCAGCAATCCAGTATGATAATGTTATACTGTGATTTTCAAACAGTGAGCAATGCTACCCGTATTTAAGAGGTAGCCTTTTTACATATAGAATGGTGGTGTATTATTCCAATGGCAGCAGGGACAATGAATGTTATCGTTGAGGGATTTGATAATGTAGTAGATGAGTTACAGGATATGCGCAGCAGAAGCAGAAAAGTAGTGGAAAGAACAATTGCAGATTTCAAATCACGAGGTCCGTCATGGATATCACAGGAAGTAGCGAAAGAATATGGAATAAAAAAGGCAGATGTCAACGAGGCAAAGACAGGGATCCGGGGGAGAAGCAGTGTCCGGGTGCATGGAACGAGGATAGATGATCTATCTATCATATACAGGGGCAGAGTGTTGACACCTACACATTTTGGAATGAAACCAAAAATCCGACCAGCCAAGGGACCATATGTAGTAACTGCCCTGATTAAAAAAAGCTCGGGAAGGGAGTCGTTAGGAAAAAAGGTATTCTTGGGAACGCCCAACAACGCCAAAGCAGGAACACCACAACTACCTTTTCAGCGTGAAAGTGATGAGAGATATCCTATAAAAGCGATCAAGACAGTCTCTGTTCCACAGATGATAACAAATGAGACGGTATCAGAAAACATTCACAAGCGGATTAACACAGAATTGGGGAAACGTTTGGAGCATCACTTAAAAAGGCTGAGCAGATAAAAAGGTACTGTGACGCCAAATTTTCCCCTGCGGTGCTTGCGAGCCCAGAAACTGTCTAGCTACCGGGGAAAAATTTAATACCATTTCGTTACGCACTGGGAGGGGGGAAAGGCAGTGCCGGAAATTGCATTTGAGGAGAACTATGTAGATGTAAAATTCATAAAAAGAGTGCTTGGATTTGAATCAGTGAGGCGTGTCCAGCAGCTTACACAGGACGGCGTGTTGAATACCTGTGAGGTAAAGGTGGGCGGTCGGAAGGCAAGCCGATATGACTTATTCCCTTCTGTAATATCCTATATAAAATATCTGAAAGCGAGACCTGCGAAGGCACAAGGTAATCTTAAAGAACAAAAGATTATCGAGAAGATGCAGGCAGAGATTGATTTCAAAAGTGCAAAAGCAAAAATGGCGGAAATAGAGCTTGATGAACTGGCAGGACATATGCACGCTGCAGAAGATGTCGAAAAAATGACTGCTGACCTGTGTCTGGCTGTCCGATCAATGCTGCTGGCATTGCCCGGACAGCTTGCGGTTGATGTGGCAGCAGTCGGCACAGCGACGGAAGCACAGGTTATTATCAAGGATGCTGTATGTCATATTCTGGACGAATTATCCAGATATGAATATGATCCAAAAGAGTATAGGCGCAGGGTTCTGGAAAGGAAAGAATGGCAGGATGCCAGCGAAGAATCCAGCGAGTGATCCGGAAATCATCAAGCTTAACAGGACAATAAAGAAAGCTGTCGTTTATTTCAAGCCGCCAGAGCGGCTGACAGTGACAGAATGGTCAGACAAGTACAGGTGGCTGTCGGCAGAAAACAGCGCCGAACCGGGAAGGTGGAAGACAAGCAGGACACCATATCTGAAAGAGCCCATGGATGCATTTACCGATCCTAAGATACATCATATAGTGGTTGTAGCATCATCACAGGTTGGCAAGAGCGAGATGGAGCTAAACATGCTGGGATATGCTATCGACGTAGATCCGGGACCGATCATGTTTGTAACTCCAAATATAAAGCCTACAGCCGAAGATTTTTCAAAACGGAGAATCGCTCCCATGATCAGGGACACCAGATCACTCAGGGACAAGGTGGCGGATGTAAAGAGCAGGGAGTCCAATAATACCATCTTCAATAAATCCTATCCGGGTGGTATGCTCACAATCACAGGAGCCAACTCACCATCGAATCTTGCGTCGATTCCCTGCAGGTATGTATTCGGCGATGAAAGAGACCGCTGGCCGAAAAGCGCCGGAACAGAAGGGGATCCGTGGAGACTGGTAGAGGCACGCACCAATACTTTTTACAATCGCAAGATGGTCGAGGTATCAACACCGACGATAAAGGGGGCGTCCAATATTGAGGATGCCTTTAACAATGGTACGCAGGAACACTGGTGCGTTCAATGCCCACATTGTGACGAATACTTTTTTATCACCTTCAACCATATCCGTTTCGAAACAAAAGTAAAGAAGGTAAACGGGAAAAAGCAGTTTAAAGTATCTGATATAAATTGCGCCTGCCCGCATTGCGGGTGTGCATCAACAGAGCAGAGCATCAGAAAGCAGCCTAAAAAGTGGATCGCGGAGAATCCGGATGCGTATGACAAGGGAGTACGATCGTTCTGGATCAATGCTTTTGCAAGCCCATGGATGACATGGGAAGAGATCATCTTAAAATTTCTGGAGGCGGGAACGGATCCAGAAAAGCTGCAAACAGTCTATAATACACAATTTGGACAGCTATGGGAAGATCGGAGCTGTGAGACAGATGAGGAACAGCTGCTTGCAAGAAGAGAAATGTACAATGCTGAACTGCCGGATGGTGTCCTCTGTCTTACCTGCGGGGTTGATACACAGGGAAACCGACTGGAATATGAGGTTGTAGGATATGGGTTTCATGAAGAAAACTGGGGGATTGAAAAAGGGATCATCATGGGAGATCCTGCTGAAGATGATACATGGGAGCGGTTAGACGGAGTTATAGACCGCTCTTATTCATTTGCGGACGGCAAAAAGTTAAAGATTTCCGTAACATTTGTTGACAGTGGGGGCAACCGTACACAGGAGGTGTATGAGCAGTGCAACAAGCGCCTGCGCAAAAGGGTATTTGCCATTAAAGGAAAAAGTGCTGACGGAATACCGTACGTATCGATTCCGAAGAAAGTAAATATTTTAAAGGGAAAAGAGAAAAAGGTTGTAGTAGGCACGGCATGGCTTTATACGCTTGGTGTTGATGCGGGAAAGGATCATATCATGTCGGGGTTGGATGTAAAAGAACCCGGAAGCAGGTACTCACATTTTCCATTGAATGATCATCTTGGGTACGATGCGACGTATTTTGCCGGACTTCTGTCAGAGAAAATGACATATGTGAACGGTAAATGGAAATGGGAAAAGATACCCGGACATGAGCGTAATGAGGCACTTGACTGCAGGAATTACGCAAATGCGGCATTCAAATCTTTACGTCCGAATCTTGACCGTATTTACAGGACATTGAAAGAGCTGGTGCCAGAGAAAAAGCCAAACCCAAAGAAAAAATATAGGAAACAAAAACAAAGACAGTCATTTGAAGATGAATGGTAGGTGATATATAGCATGAAGATGCTGACAAGACAACAGATCGTAAGACGTATTGAAAAAATCAATGAGCGTCTGGAATCCTATTACGCCAAGGAGAAAGAACTGATGGCAGCAAAAGGAATACAAAGTTACACCATTGGCAGCAGGACGATATCAAGGTATCAATATAGCAGCAACATCAAGGAACAGATCGAAAAGTGGATCGCGGAGAATCCGGATGCGTATGACAAGGGAGTACGATCGTTCTGGATCAATGCTTTTGCAAGCCCATGGATGACATGGGAAGAGATCATCTTAAAATTTCTGGAGGCGGGAACGGATCCAGAAAAGCTGCAAACAGTCTATAATACACAATTTGGACAGCTATGGGAAGATCGGAGCTGTGAGACAGATGAGGAACAGCTGCTTGCAAGAAGAGAAATGTACAATGCTGAACTGCCGGATGGTGTCCTCTGTCTTACCTGCGGGGTTGATACACAGGGAAACCGACTGGAATATGAGGTTGTAGGATATGGGTTTCATGAAGAAAACTGGGGGATTGAAAAAGGGATCATCATGGGAGATCCTGCTGAAGATGATACATGGGAGCGGTTAGACGGAGTTATAGACCGCTCTTATTCATTTGCGGACGGCAAAAAGTTAAAGATTTCCGTAACATTTGTTGACAGTGGGGGCAACCGTACACAGGAGGTGTATGAGCAGTGCAACAAGCGCCTGCGCAAAAGGGTATTTGCCATTAAAGGAAAAAGTGCTGACGGAATACCGTACGTATCGATTCCGAAGAAAGTAAATATTTTAAAGGGAAAAGAGAAAAAGGTTGTAGTAGGCACGGCATGGCTTTATACGCTTGGTGTTGATGCGGGAAAGGATCATATCATGTCGGGGTTGGATGTAAAAGAACCCGGAAGCAGGTACTCACATTTTCCATTGAATGATCATCTTGGGTACGATGCGACGTATTTTGCCGGACTTCTGTCAGAGAAAATGACATATGTGAACGGTAAATGGAAATGGGAAAAGATACCCGGACATGAGCGTAATGAGGCACTTGACTGCAGGAATTACGCAAATGCGGCATTCAAATCTTTACGTCCGAATCTTGACCGTATTTACAGGACATTGAAAGAGCTGGTGCCAGAGAAAAAGCCAAACCCAAAGAAAAAATATAGGAAACAAAAACAAAGACAGTCATTTGAAGATGAATGGTAGGTGATATATAGCATGAAGATGCTGACAAGACAACAGATCGTAAGACGTATTGAAAAAATCAATGAGCGTCTGGAATCCTATTACGCCAAGGAGAAAGAACTGATGGCAGCAAAAGGAATACAAAGTTACACCATTGGCAGCAGGACGATATCAAGGTATCAATATAGCAGTAACATCAAGGAACAGATCGAAAAGCTTGAGGATGAGCGCGATGAACTTGAAAATCTGTTAAACGGTATCAGACCGAGAAAAGCAATGGCAATAGTACCGAGGGACTGGTAAGGTGGGAGTATGGTATATAACAATCTGCATCTATCTGGTGCAAAGGGATACGGACAGGCAGGGGCAAGTCATACCAGGAGGGCTTTAAAGGGATTTAATCCTATGTCGGGCAGTCCGAGAGAAGACATTGACGACAATAATTACACGTTAAGGCAGCGTGGACGTATGCTTACAATGTCGGCTCCAATAGCGGCGTCTGCAGTAAAAACCAACCGCACAAACACCATCGGTCTGGGGCTGAAATTAAATCCGAGACCAGACCGGGCGATCCTTGGACTCACATCAGAACAGGCAAAGGAGTGGGAACGGGGAGTGAAAGCAGAATTTCGGATGTGGGCAGAGCATAAGCAGCGGTGTGACATTACAGGAGTCAATGATTTTTATATGATGCAGCAGTTATGTTTCTACTCATGGCTGTCAAGCGGGGATGTGTTTGTAGTGCGCAAAGTAGGTGAAACACCAAACTGTCCATACACCTTAAAATTGCATGTGATAGAAGCAGACAGGTGCAGCACACCGGCAGATGGGCTTGCTTATACAATAGGGGTCACGGAGGGCAAAAATCCTGATAATGACAACCGTATATATGATGGAGTGGAAGTAAACAGGGAGGGTGGAGTAGTTGCGTACTGGTTTCGGAATACATATCCATATCAGATCACGTATGAAAAGACGGACTGGGTAAGGGTCGAAGCTTACGGACAGAAAACGGGTCTTCCTAATGTGATGCATATCATGAATACGGAGCGGCCGGAGCAATACAGGGGTGTAACGTATCTGGCGCCGATCATCGAGCCATTATTACAGATCAAAAGATATACAGATGCGGAAATAATGGCAGCAGTGGTGCAGGCATTTTTCTCTATCTTTATCAAATCAGAAGCATCGACAGGTGCGGATGGAATGCCGTTTAATGAGGTAGGAGACGGTCAGGAGACAGATGATCAGGTCAGTTACGATCCGAACGAGTATGAGATGGGATCGGGAAATGTCAATGTCATGAATCCGGGAGAAAGCGTCGAACTGGTCGAGACGAAGAGACCCAATAGCGGTTTTGAACCTTTTTTCAAGGCTATGTGCAAGCAGATCGGCGCGGCATTGGAGATTCCGGCAGAACTTCTGATAAAGGAATTTACAGCAAGCTATTCTGCATCAAGGGCGGCGCTGCTGGAAGCATGGAAAGCGTTTAAGATGTATCGGAACTGGTTTGCTTCTTCGTTCTGCAAGCCAGTATATGAGATATGGCTGTCGGAAGCGATCGCAAGGGGACGGGTAAATGCCCCGGGATTTTTCAGTGATCCGCTTGTGCGGGAGGCGTGGCTGGGCAGCGAATGGATAGGACCGTCACAGGGACAGCTCGATCCAGTCAAGGAAGTAAATGCAGAAATTTTATCCATTCAAAACGGTCTGACCACCCATGAGGCTGCAGCAGCCAAGATTAACGGATCCGACTGGGATACCAATATAGATCAGTTGGAGATGGAATTTCGAAAAATAGACGAACTGGAGGACAGATTGTCAAGGCTGGCGATGATGGAAGAGGAGGATAGGGAAGATGATTCGGACAGTGACGAGGAACTATAGGAATGGACCGGCACCAGTGCCGTTCAGGATGCCGCAGGATATGAAGCCTTATAATATTATTGACAATAATGATGAGGCAGAGGTCAACATGTACGGCGAGGTAGTGTCAGAGATCCCTACTGACTGGTGGGGAGACAGGATCGAGGGCATGTATATTGTCCTTGCTGATTTTCTGAATGACATGGAACAGCTGAAAAGTAAATCAAAGGTAACATTCCATATCAATTCACCAGGAGGGGAGGTCTTTGCGGGTATATCGATATACAACCGCATAAAGGAATTTAAAGGGATCGTCAGCACCGTGGTTGATGGTCTGGCTGCAAGTGCGGCATCAATCATAGCGCAGGGAGGAACAAAAGGACACAGGAAGGTGTGCAATGGATCATTAACGATGATTCATGGCGCATCTTCTTTTATGTTTGGGAGATACAATGCAAATGAATTGAAGGACAGCATAGCGCAGTTGAATGCCATCGACAAATCTATTGCGGAAATATACGCGACATGTACAGGACTGGATCAGGAAAAGGTGAAAAGCATGCTGGCAAAAACTACCTGGATGTCGGCGCAGGACGCCATTGATAATGGATTTGCGGATGAGATTGCAGACATGGGACAGCCTGTGACAATGAGTATCAATAAAGACAGGAACATCATGATCGTTAACGGGATACCGATGTCGGTAAAAGGCTTTATGGACATACCTGACTATATACAGGTATGTGAAGAGGTAACAGCCGGGAAAAAGCCGGATGTTATAGACAACGAACAGACAGGAGGAGAGAATCATATGACCTTGGAAGAGCTGATGAAACAGGAGCCGGAGCTTGTTGAAAAAATCAGGAATACTGCCATACAGTCAGTACAGGCAGACACGCAGCAGGCAGTCAGTGCGGCGGTGGGCGACGAATTAAACCGTCTGAAATCAATTGATGAGATTGCAGGAAAGATCGCGGATAAGGCGCTGGTAGAGCGGGCGAAGTACGGTGAAGAAAAGATGTCTGCCGCAGACCTTGCCCTGGAAGCCTTGAAGTCACAGAATGATGCGGGACAGGCATTTCTGAACAACATGAAAGAGGATGCCAAAAGTTCCGGGGCGGAAGCGATTGCACCGACGCCCAACAGCAATCTTTCCGCAGAAGAGCAGGCACAGAAAGATATCATGGACGGGGCTGCCCTGATCGCAGGGATTGCGCCAGAGACGAAGCAGAGGAGGGAAGTATAATGACCGGAAGAGAAGTAATCGGGAGCTGTATGCCGGAGATGCTTGTTGCAGATGCGGATTTTCCAATGAGCGTCGTTTCTGTAACGCTCTCGGCAACACCGGACGGTGAGATGCAGCTTGGGAGAGGATCAGTGCTGGCAGCAGATGACACTGATGGAAAGTGTAGTCTGCTGAGTGGTGCGGAAGGAAAAACAGCTTCATATGTTCTTGCAGAACCTGCAGTGACATCTGCCACGGAGGAGGTGGTAGGTGTGGCGTATGAGACAGGAAAATTTATCACGCAGAGCCTCATTGTTGCAGACGGATACCAGTTGTCAGTCAAAGACCGTAAGGATCTGCGGGATGCGGGAATATTGACAGAAGGCGCATTGATGTAAAGGAGGATATATAACATATGGCAATTGATATTTACCAGACGCAGACCATGATCGCGGCGATGCAGCTCATGCCGAAACACCCGACCTTTTTACGCGACAGATATTTTGAAACGTCAGATGCAGACATGTTTGTCACAGAGGATGTGCTGGTCGAGTACAAGGATGAGAAATCAAGAAAGATGGCACCGTTTGTAATGCCCAGAAAGGGAGGAATCGCAGTGCCGAGGGACGGGTACAGGACAGAACGGCTTACACCGCCGTACATTGCACCCGAACGGACGCTTACGGTAGACGACCTGAAAAAGAAACAGTTTGGCGAGACGCTGTTTTCACAGAAGACACCTGCAGCAAGGGAAGGGCAGATCCTGAAAAATGACCTGACAGAACTGAACGGCATGATCGACACAAGCGAGGAATGTATGTCATCGCGGACGCTTTTTGACAACGGGTATTCATTCCGGCAGTATGCGGACAAATACGGGTCGGGAGAATATGAGGAGTATGAGATCCACTTTTATGATGGGGAGCAGAACACGGCAGTGTATACGCCGTCAGCACCATGGAGCAGGACAAACGATGTAATTATCACAGATTTATACATTATGGCAAAAATGTTAAAAAATCGCGGGCTTAGGGCATCAGATGTGATCTTTGGAGATGAAGTTGGAAATGTGATCATCAACAATGACTATATTCAGAAACTGCTTGATAACAGACGGCTGAACCTTGCAGATATCAACCCACAGCAGCTTCCTGACGGAGCCACATCATACGGAAAAATCAACTGCATGGGAATCGTACTGGAGCTGATCTGTTACTCGGAGGAGTACGTGGACATTGAAGACGGAAAGACGAAGCCGTTTGTCCCATCGGGGAAAATAACTGTGACTGCGCCTGGGATGGGGAAGTGCATGTATGGATCGATCACCCAGATGGAAGAGTCGGATAAGCAGTTCCATACATATGTAAATAAGCGGGTGCCGCATGTTACATACAATACGCATGACAGTGTGCGGACACTGGCTCAGCAGGCGAGGCCGTTAATGGTTCCCAAGATCAAAGATTCAGCAATCAGTGCTACCGTCCTTTATTAAAGGGCTTGTGGCAGAAAGGAATGAGCGTATGTTGATTAAAATTTTAGCGGGTGCATATGGGCACAGACCTGATCCGGAGAAAAGTTATATCGAAAAAAAGGATAAAGACAGTGATCCGTTTGAGGTAAATGAGAAAGAGGCTGCGAGGCTGATCGGGCTTGGCATTGCCGAAAAGGCGGCTGTGAATATTGAAAAAAAGGCGGATGAAATATCTGTTTCGGCAGATCCGGGCGGTCAGGATGATGATCTTGAACAGCTTCCAATTCAGAAATTGAGAAAAATGGCGAAAGATCTGGGGCTTCCTGCTGATGGAAGCAAGACCGTATTGGCAGGGAAAATAAGGAATGCTTCAAAGATCCGGCAAAATCAGGAAGAAAGTGACGATCTGGAAGAGGAAGGCGATGAAACCGATACCTCTGACAAAGAGGCACCCCCGATCTTGCAGGCAGCGGATCCGGAGGTGTGATCATGTCAGCGTTTCAGGATATGGTCAGACAGGATTTGGATGTATTTTTTGATCCTGATGAGTTTGGAGAAGAACACAGCATTGACGGAAAGACAGTAGTATGTGTTGTTGACGATCAGACATACCGCGATAGAAAAGGCGGTACAGAGTTTGCCGTTTCCCAGTCAACGGTATTTCTGTTTGCGCGGAGCGAGGATCTGCCGCCACGCAGGGAGCCTGGCGAGGAACTTCGGCTTGACGGTGTTCCGTACACAATCGAGACGTGGGATGAGGACATGGGCGCATCTTCCGTTTCTTTATTTATCAATGTGTAAGGGGGAACTATGGCAATAACGGATTCAATGATCAAAATAGCGGACTGGCTGAATAAGGAAGTGTGTCCGGGTTATCAATTCAAGGTTCCGCCAGAGGGCAGGCTACAGGACAGTGACAGGAAACAGATATTGGCACCGATGGATGACGGATATCAGTATCAGGAAGTAAGCCCATATGCATTTGTAATGTTCCTGCCGACAAAGGATAAGATACCGCCGCCAAAACGCCCAAACATGCCGTCCGTGTGTGTACAGCTTGTAAGCGGTTCTGACGACCTGTTAAAAGGAAACAGGGAAATGACAGTCAACCTTGCCTGTTCCTGCTGGAATCCGGGGATCCATGTTCAGGATATCTATTTTCCGAAGGGCAGTCGGCCGGAGACGCCGCCGCATTTCGAACCGTCATATACAGGGTGGATGGATGCATGGAATCTTGTGGACGGCATTTTGATGAAACTGGGGGAGATCAACAGTATTGACGGCTATGTACAGATCGTTAAGGATACCCCGGTTACATTCGGATGCTACAAGGAGCAGGACAATATACCGGATTTTTACCCATATTGGTTTGCATGGGTGCAGTTTAAGGTACGGTCGGCATTTTACAGGAACAATGAAATAGAAAAATATTTGTAGGAGGAGGTATTTTCGGCCATGGCAAATGAATATTTGTATGGTGCATACGGCGAGCTTGGTCAGACCATAGCACGCAGTGCTGTACAGGCGGGCACTGTCCCTGTCTATGTGGGTACAGCGCCTGTCAATCTGGTCAGGGGATATAAAAAGCATGGGATTGTCAACACGCCGGTGAAATTGACGAACCTGCCCAATGCACAACAGACAATAGGTTATTCGGATGATTGGAAACAGTTTACACTCTGCGAGGCGGTGTCGGCTCACTTTGACAATATACTGGGAAATATAGGTCCCATATACGTGGTTAATGTGCTGGATCCGGATATTAACAGAAAAATGCCAGAGGATGCTGTCAATATCAGTCTGGTGTTTTCAAACGGGCAGGCGGTGATCAAAAGTACTACGATCATACTTGATACGCTTGCCCTCGATGGACATGTTGAAGGTTATGATTATACAGTCGATTACAACTATGCGAGTGGTACTGTAATCATAAAATCAATCGGAGCAAACAGGATCACCGGAGCAGTCGGTGCGAGCTATCTGGAGGTAGACTTTGATGGAATCAATGCTGATGCGATCATAGGAAGTGTGACGGCAGATGGCGAATATTCAGGACTGGGGGCACTGCAGCTGCTTTACCAGGAGCAGTATCAGGTCTGCAACCTGTTAATGGCACCCGGATGGAGCCATATACCGGATGTGTATAATGCAATGCTGACAGCATCGGAGCAGATCAACGGCCATTGGGATGCGTTCGTTCTTGCAGATATTCCTTTGGAAGCAGGTGAAAACGAAGAAAAGATATGTATAGAAACTATTTCCGAGGCAAAAGCATGGAAAAAACAGAACGGATATAACAGCGAACGCAGCAAGGTATTCTGGCCGCAGGGCAGGGACAACACAGGAAAAGTGTACCATTTGTCTACGCTGGCAGCAGTCGAGTTTATGCGCACGGATCATACCCATGCGTCAGTCCCGTTTGAGACATGCGGAAATAAGCGGGTACCGATTGCCAGACAGTATTTTGGGGAGACGTCCAGAAACAGGGGATTTGACCAGATCACCAGCAAGGAACTGACGTCAAATGGCATAAGCACCTGTGTATTCTGGGGTGGTAACTGGGTGCTCTGGGGAGACCATACGGCAGCATACACCTATGGTGCAGATGTGGATCTAAGGGCAATATTTGATGTTTCCATGCGTATGCTGTTTCACATTACAAATAGTTTCCAGCGCGAGTGGGGAACGACAATCGATGAGCCGTTTACGAAACAGCTCAGGGACAGGATCATAAACAGGGAGCAGGAAAAACTTGATACGCTTGTTGCGCAGGGGGCGTTGATCGGGAATCCGTCCGTACTTTTCCTGGAATCCAACAACAGTACCGAAGATATGATGAACGGGGATTTCAGGTGGGACATTCCGGTGACACCGACGCCGCCGCTTAAGAGTGCAACGGTATATGTGGCATATACGGAAGAGGGATTTTCCGCATATTTTGATGGGGAGGGATAACAATGGCGGCAGTAACAGATCTTAGGGGACCTGTAAACGGTACAACGGCGTATATCAATGGGGGGCTGGTCGCCAGAAATACAACGATCATACTGCCCGAGATAACGCATGTGACAGCTACGGTAAAAGCAGCATTGGGAGAACATGAAGTACCATTGTTTGGACTTGTGGAAGCAATGGAAGCCACGATCCAAAAGATCGGGGTGGACGCAGGACTTGCGAAAGCACTGACCATGGAAAACAAAACGTATGAATTCCGGTGGGCGCAGCAGGTGACTCCGGTCAATGGTTCGGACAGACTAGAAGGGTGCAAGGCGTTTATCCGTGGTATTCCCAAGGTAGCAGTACCATCATTCGAACTAAACCCAGGAGATTCCGTCGAGGTGGATATCCCGTTGTCCGTAACCCGGTATCAGTTGTTTGTAGACGGGAATGAGGTGCTGATGGTAGATAAACTTTCGGGTATCTGTAAGATCAACGGTGTGGATTATGCGGGCAGGCTGAACAGTCTGTTATAAGATAATAAGGCGCAGTGATCAGGACATTCATATGTACTTATTTTTTGGAGGTTTTGTGCATGAGACAGAAATTAGAGCTTAGACAGCCCATTATGATCAATGGGAAAAATTATAAAGAGCTGGAATATGACTTTGAGGAACTTACCTGTGAGGATTATACAACAGCCGCAACCTATGCGGATTCTAAGGCGCTTCGTGCCTCGCAGAACGGGAAGCCCAATGCGGCCATAATGGAGCAGAATATCAGTCTCCATATGTATCTGGGAATGACAGCGGTCGTGGCAGCAAACAGGGAGTTGATCGACATTGCTGACATGGAGAGGATCAGGGGGTATGACTTGGTAGAGATTACGCAAGTGGGAAGAAATTTTATAGCAGGGAGATCGGCGGAACCCTCAAGCCCAAACAGCTCAGAAGAGCGCTCCGAAGTTACTCCCGAATCTACCATACCGGCATTAAAGAAATAGAACAAATGGGACTGATCGGCTTTTTGAAAGAGTTTGCGGAAGCCACAGAAGATATCAGGGAGGAGAACGAAAGACAGAAGAGAAACGCCGAGGCAATGCGGACGCAGGGCAGAAGGAGGAAACGTTAAGCAATGGCGAGAAACAGGACGCTTGAAGCGATAATAAGCATCGCGGGACAGCTGGATCCGTCGCTTGCCCAATCGATCAGTAACGCGCAGAAGCAGTTTGGAGGCTTAAAAGTCGGTATAGCAGCAGTTTCCACTGTGACAGTGGCAGCTACGGCTGCGCTTGTTAAATTCGGAGCAGATGCAGTATCGAGTGCAGCTGCATTTGAAACACAGATGGCGAATGTTGCAACCCTGTTGGATGGCAAAGAAGAACAGGTATCAGCGAGAATCAGTGAGCTAGGCGATGATGTACTGGCGGTGTCAAATAATACAGGAGTTGCGACTGACGAGCTGACAGACGGTCTGTATCAGATCATATCTGCAGTCGGCGATAGCGAGGATGCGGTCAGCCAGATGGAACTTGCCGCGAAAGCAGCAGCAGCCGGAGGTGCGGAGACCACGGATGCAATCAATCTTTTGACAGCGGTGACAAAAGGATATGGAGACACATCTGGTGAGGCATTTCAAAAAGCCTCTGACCTGTCGTTCATGACAGTCAAACTGGGACAGACCTCTTTCCCGGAACTTGCCAGCTCCATAGGGAAAGTAGTTCCTCTAGCGTCTGCACTGGGTGTCGAGCAGGAGGAGCTATACGGGGCATTTGCAACGCTTACAGGTGTCACAGGAAGCACCGCGGAGGTATCGACACAGATGAAGGCTGTCATGTCAGGGCTGATGAGTCCGACTGACGGAATGACCAAGGCATTAAAATCCCTCGGATATGAGAATGCGAATGTGGCACTGGAATCCCTGGGGTTACAGGGAACCTTGGAGGCATTGGGGGGGACTGTTAACGGGGACACTCAGGCGCTTGCCAAGATGTTTTCATCGGTGGAGGCACAGACAGCCATACTTGCCCTGTCTGGTGCGCAGGCTGGTAATTTTGTGGAGAAGACAGCGGCGATGTATGAGGCAGCGGGGGCGACGGAGGCAGCTTTTGCAAAACAGACAGATACCCTCGAATATACAATTAAAAGTATTAAAAATCTTGGAAAGAATTTTATGACAAGCGTTGGGCGAACCATACTGCCTGTAGTAAAAGATATTGCCCAGAAACTGCTCCCTGTCGTTCAAAGTGGATTGGAACACATACAACCTATTATTGAAAACTTATATTCCGCATTGTCGCCAGTGATCAGTGCAGTCGGCGATCTTATTCTGGGAATTATGCCAGGGTTTGAAGGGAAATTAGGCATGATGTGCGGGTTGTGGGAAAGGATGCAGCCCGTACTGGCAGAGATTGCCCAACAATATTTGCCTATATTCCAGAATATTTTGTCGAAGGTTGGGGGATTGTTTGAGACAATAGCGCCAGTGGTGGTACTGTTTGTCGAATCGCTTTTACCAATAATGGCTGAACTTCTGGTGGCACTGACTCCGATTATAGGAACGATCGTGGAAGCGTTAAGTCCTGTATTTGACATGATAGGAAGTCTCGCATCCTCATTCCTTCCAGCTTTGGCCGGATGGATAGGAATTCTTGCTAAAGGATTTCAAGCGGCGGCACCATTCATAGAAGCAGTAGTGTCAGTATGGTTGACAAGGATAGTTTCCGTCGTCCAGAGCATCATAGGTGTTTTCACAGGGCTGTGCGATTTCATCGCCAATGTTTTTGCTGGAAATTGGGAAGCGTTATGGGGTAATGTTGTATCCATATTTTCAAATATTGTCCAGGGTATCGGAAAAACTGCACTGTTGTTTATCAGTCCTGTCGTTGATATCATTAATGCCCTTATTACAGGTATTAACGGAATAACAATTCCTGACTGGGTGCCGGGGATAGGGGGACAGTCCCTTAGTATTCCCACCATACAGCTTCCGCAGCTGGCATCAGGTGGTTTTACAGATGGGGTGTCGATCGCAGGAGAGGCAGGAATGGAGGCGGTCATATCATTTGACCGGGCATACAGGGGTGACAATCTCAGCTATTGGGCGAGAGCGGGACGGATGCTTGGGGTAAATGATTCCCTGTTGGATACCTTTGAATCTGGGAACACCGCGCAGGGGGACGTAACGATCAATGTTACATTTGCCCCACAGATAACGATCAACAACACAGAAACCGTTGAATTTGACCTGATGGAAAGACTTAGGGAGGAAGAGGAGAATCTGGTTGATATGCTGGCGGATATGCTGGACAGGAGAGGCGGCGATCAATATAAGGCAAGTTTTGGTTAAAGATTATCAGGAATATATCACAGAAGAGGGAGATACATATGATGCACTGGCGCTTGACTTTTACGATGATGAACGGATGGCATCATACATAATACAGGCAAATCCGCAGTATATGGAGATATTGGTCTTTGAGGCAGGAATAAGATTGAGGGTGCCGGTATTGGACAGATCAGAGCGTCCGGCAACACTTCCGCCGTGGAGGAGATGACGATGCAGATATTTTTTGAAGGGACAGACATCTATCAAAAAGTGTCCGTGAACACATGCATATATGATTCATACGGAGAGCAGCAGGCAGATACGCTGCGGATTGTTTTTAACGATGGAAATGATATGTGGGACAGCTGGAAACCGGTGAAAGGCAACAAAATATCTGTTGTACTTGGAGCATGCAACACGGGGGAAATGAATATCACGAGTGTCAGACCGGAAAATGGAAAAATGTGTATCAGGGCAAGTTCTGTGCCGCAGGATCATAATGACAAAAGCAGTAAATCGTGGCAGAATGTACATTTCAAACAGCTGTGTGAGGAAATAGCAGGCAGACATTCCGTTTCCTGCAAGTTTTACGGGGTAACAGATCAAGTATATGAGTATGTGAACCAGCAGAATAAGGAGGATTTTGTCTTTCTGTCAGAGCGCTGTATATTGGAGGGGTGTGCTTTTCTGATATATGATAGGGAAATGATCGTGTACAACGAAAAGAGCATCGAATCAGCAGGTGCAGAGGTGACATTAAGGATAAGAAATGACCACCACTTTGAGTACAAGGATGAATCGGATGATATTTATAGCACATGCATCCTTAAAAACGGGAAACTGTCAGGCAGATATACAGCGACTGGAACACCTGAAAAGATACTGACAAAGGTGATCAACATCAATATGTCAAGTCAGGGGGAGGCGGACAGATACGCGAAGAACATGCTGCGATATGAAAACAAAAAGATGTCATCAGGGGTGATTGGTTATGACAGGTTTCTGGGTGCTTATGCAGCCGGAAGCGTGGTCAATCTGGAAACAACCGGAGAAAGCAGCTGGAATGTGCCCGTATTTCTGACGCATGTACGTCAGGATTTGGTGCGGGCAAGGACAAAGCTGTTTTTCCGAAAAATACTGGAGGGATATTAGTGGGTGCGGTACAGAAAGGTATAATCCTCACACTAGAGGGGGAGACAGACCAGAATGGAAATCCGACAAAGGCGAGGGTGCAGGCTGCATCAGCGGAAGGAACATCAACACTGCCGATAACAATTCCGTGGTATCTTCGGGGAAAAATGGGAAATCTCGAAAAGGGATCGGAAATTGCTTTTATCATATTTGATGACTATACCGGGATAATCGTATCACGTATGGATGGGAACTGGGATGGTACAATCGAGGATAATATTACAGTCAATAAGAATCTGACTGTCAGGGAAGACATAGAGATTGGCGGCAAGCTTATATAACGTGGGGGAATCCGTATGGCAATGGCATACTGGAACGGTATGATGTGGGAATGCAGCCCGAGTACAATTACATATCTGGAATCGCTGTCAACATCATATTCTATGAAAACAGACACAAACGCAGATAAGGAAGGGAATGCGCCGACAGAACAGATCGCGTTGTCAGAGGAAGAAATATCCCTGTCGACAACATACCGTATAGAAACAGGCACAAGCAATATAAGAGAAGTGATCGGACAGTGGAAGTCGATGATCGGGCTGGCAGCTCCGCTGATTATTGGAAGTGAAGTGTTTGGACCAGACAATGTGCAGTTGCAGAATGTGTCTGTCGGGAGCGTATCGATGCGACCTGACGGAACATTTACAGCAGCGTCACTATCATTTAAATTTATGGAATTTCGGGAAGAGGTTGCAGAAGTTGACAGTACTGCTAAAACAGGGGGGAGCGCAGGAAATGCCAGCGCAGTATCCGTCAGGGCAAGCAAGGCTGACCGGGCTTCAAGGAAAAGGCCAAGATCATATTTAAAAAATGAATGAATCAATGGGGGATTAGTATGCAGGCGAGTGGAAATGGATCACCTATGCAGTGCGTGGCAAATCTGGTGCGTATTGTCAGGGGCGAATGTACATATGACAGGGTAAAAGGGATCGATCCATCACTGATCGACCGACCGGAACCGATCGCTGTTCCACTGCTCATCGCAGATACAAGGTGGCTCATAAAATCATATGAGCCAAGAGTGAATGTGGATCAGATAGATTTGAAAGCTGTTCTTGCACGGGAAGGGAATTTTAAGTTTGATATTGATGCGGTTGTGAAAGGGTGATGCAGTATGGAGGAAATATCATTTGTAGAGACGGATTCCGAGAAAATTTATCATACAGTCATAACTACGTTGGAAAAAGCGGTGGGTGAGCCCCTGTATCCGGGGGATGAGAGAAGGATATTTGGAGATGCGCTTGTTGCAGTGGTAGTGGCTGTTTACAGCAGGGCAAATGACGCCTGCAAACAGAAAATGTTAAGGTATGCGCGCGGCAAAGTGCTCGATGCCCTGGGCGAAAGATATGAGTGTCATCGTATTCCGGCAAATTCAGCCAAAACAACACTTCGTTTTTTTCTGAATTCCGCAATAACGACAAACATCATTATTCCGGAGGGAACGCGGGTAACGCCGGATAACGAAGTGTATTTTAAGACCATGGAAACGGTAGTGTTACAGGCTGGATCTGTATATGTGGATTCGCTGGCAGAATGTACTTTAACAGGTGAATCATATAACGGTTATCTGGCAGGAAGTATAAACAGGATCGTTGATTTAATACCGTATATAGATTCCGTGAAGAACATCACCACTACATACGACGGAAATGATGGAGAACCTTATCCGGAAGAGGACAACGGAACAGGTGATGAACACTATCGTGAGAGAATACGGCTGGCGCCAACCTCATTGTCGGTAGCCGGTCCGAGGGATGCATATGAGTATCATGCCAGGTCTGCTGATGCATCAATTGCTGATGTGGCGATCATATCTGATGTGCAAAGGATCAGCAAAACATTAAATGTACTGGGAGGGTATGCATATCTTGGCGGAAAAGGGTATGATGCAGAGTCGGTGAACGTCGAGGATGCAGAACATGGAGTTGATTATCATGTCACGTATGAAGATGAGATCCTGAAAATAATAATATCACCAGATGGAACACTGCGGGAGAAGGCGCAGATTGATATATCTGTTAAACGGGACATGGCAGGAATCGTGTTGATCGTGCCGATCCTGTATGGTGGGAAGATACCGGGAGATGACATTATTCAGAAAGTATATGAAGCGTGCAATGCGGAAGATGTGCGTCCCATGACGGATCTTGTGATCGTCCAGCCGCCCACGGCAGTAGTATATGATATCAACATAAAGTATTATACCACTGCTGCCGAAGAGTCGGAGTGCATCGAAACGATTGAAGGGAAAAACGGGGCGATTGACCAATATAAGGAATGGCAGGGGACGAAAATGGGAAGAGCCATAAATCCAGACAAACTCCGCTCTTTTTGCCTGTCTCCGAAAAACGGAACGGGGTGCACAAGGATCGAAGTGATTTCGCCGACATATAGGGAACTGATCAATACGCAGATAGCCCTGTTTAACACATTGATAGTATCGCATGCAATAGAGAGGGACTGGTAATATGGATCTGCAAAACATGGATTTCATAAAGCTGCTGCCATCTTTCATGAGGACAGACGCAGCAAATATCGGATTGTCAGTGTCTGTTGATGCGATAGCAGAGGAACTATACTCAAAAATCATCCTGTTCACGACGTGGGATAAGATTGATTTATTACAATCGGATGAGTTGGACATGCTCGCGGAGGAACTGCATATAAGCTGGTACGATAAGACTGCAGCTATTGATGTTAGGCGCAACATCATCAAGGAATCGGATCTTGTGCATGCAAAGATGGGTACGAACTGGGCAGCAAAACAGGTGATCAACAAATACTTTGGAGAGGGAGACATCGTAGACTGGTATACATATGGCGGTGAGCCCGGACACTTTAAGGTTCAGACGTTGAATCAAAGTATACTCAAAGACAGATATGAACAATTTATATCCATTCTGGACAAGGTGAAAAGGAAGAGTGCGCAGATAGATTCGATCGAGCTTATATTGGACGGCATGATGGAGGTAAGGACATATCTGGCGCATACTGACAGCGAGCTGATGACCACATATGTGAGGAGGTGAGGGAGTGGCGTTTCAGGATTATCTGACTGTGGAAGGCGAGAGGATGCTTGCGAAAGCGGCAGCAGGGTATAAGATCAGGTTTACAAGGCTGATAATGGGATCAGGGGAGATTACAAATGGAATTTCAGAAAGGGATATTAAACAAGTGATAGCCCCTGAACACACCGTGGATATTGGAGGAGTTTTTCTAAATGGAAATGATTCTGTACTTGTTGCGGCAGTGTTTACGAATGCAGAAATAACAGAAGGATTCTATTTTCGGGAGAAAGCGATTTATGTTTCAGACGGAGCGGAGGATGTCCTGGCTGTCTACGGTAATGCCAGGGAGCAGGCGGAATACATTGATACAGCGTCGTTTACGGTGATCGAGAAGAGGATACGGTCTATCATAAAACTTACACAGTCAGAACTAAGCAATATTGTCCTATCAAGTGCTATCTGTGCAGTGGCGCCGATTACTGTTGATGTTCCACTGGAAGCGTATATCAAGACTGCCAAAGCCGACATCATCGAGGTCGGACAGGTGTTGATCGCAGACAGGGAGGTGTATACATATATTGGAGATGATCCGCACAATGAAGATTGTTATCGTGGTTGTGGTGGGCGGAAAGACATAACGATTGATCTGGATGAGATCCAGAAAGCGTTTGATGAAGTGTTCTGTTTCCGCTATATACCATACTATAGTGTGATAGAGGCGTGCTTCCGGCAGATTTATACGCACGATCCTGACCGTATCGCCACAGATACGGGACTGACATGTGAAGACTATGGCACGGAGATCACAGCGGGGGAGATACGGGATCTGATCTGTGCCGGGTGGGACGGTGAGGATGCCTCCTATTATGACGGCTGTGCGGAGACGGCGGAGGAGCAGTACCGTATCGTATTCGGGAATTCCGTCGATCTTCCGGTTATCCCGGATAACATGGCGATGACAGCGGACGATATACTGGAAGCCATAAGTACACCGTGGCATGGGCAGGAGTCCCCGGATCCGGAAGCGCTGAACGTTAATGAAATAGCGGAAGCTGTCAATACAACATGGAACGGACAGACATCGCCGGATCCGGAAGCGTTGAGCGCCACGGAGATAACAGAAGCAATTAAAAATGCAGCTTTATAACGCATGCATATAGGACTGTTTTCAGAGACCGCCCCTGTCAGCCATAGGAAAAATGAAACAATCAATCTGATTAAACGAGGAGGAACAATCATGGGAACAACAGAGAATACAGGAACGGCACAGGAAAGTACAGGAACACCGAAGTATCTGGACAAGACAGGCTTGACCCAGGTCTGGACTAACGCAGTGGATAATTTTGCGTCAAAGAAAGAGCTGACAGATACAGTGGCACAGGCAGTGTCCGGAGTGTATAAGTTTATCGGCAGCGTTAACTTTTCTGAATTGCCTGTAGAAGGCATGAAGGCAGGGCACACATACAACATCAGGGACGAATTTGAAACCACAGAGGCATTTGTCGACGGATCGGGGAAAACATATCCAGCGGGAACTAATGTGGCTTACACGGAAAATGGCTGGGACTGTCTTGCAGGAATTTTCGATTTTTCGAATTTTATGATGAAAGGCGACATCAGGAATATCACGTCAGAGGAGATCGACGCGATCTGCGTGATTCCTGCGGAATAGTAATGTAACATAACAGGCGAAACAATGGAGGGGCGGTCGCTGGAAGCAGTCCAGCAAGAAAAAAAGGAGATTGAAAATGGATGACGAAAAATTAAATAAGAACGGACTCATTAAGGTCTGGCTTAAAATCTGGACGCTGATAAAACTGCTTGTTGGTGATGTTGATGTATCAGGAAAAGGAGACTTGCAGACGCAGATTAATAATCTTGGTAACAAGGTAAATAACTGTCTTGGTTCCGACAACGGTGATGATCCCGGATTTGCGGAAGGGCTGGAGGCCGAAAATGTAATCGATGCGATCAACAAGCTTTTTATGCAGGGCAATGAGAACAAACAGAAACTGGTGGATAATCTCATTGCCATGGGAATACAGGCATCCACAGATGATACATGGGG
>ERZ779621.326-NODE-326-length-23916-cov-14.600017_pt1 | contig 23916 bp, 20 predicted proteins | sample MGYA00514215_ERZ779621 | MGnify/ENA primary metagenome ERZ779621 (study PRJEB29562, sample SAMEA4376715) | mouse gut metagenome | isolation source: Cecum | study: EMG produced TPA metagenomics assembly of the A DSS colitis mouse model was used to assess the...
TCTACTATTATAGCACATCCCAGGAAGGTTAGATAGATACTAAACAGGTTCTAAACCAATCCAGCTACCATCTATCTTCAAGTTTTTATATTTTTCATAAAGTGGGTTCATTTAGATAGATACCTCCATAAGGTAAATTCCCGATTTGTCGAATTGACATTTTCAAAGTATAGCACAAAATCGACCGGCATTCAACCTCATTTTGGGGCATTCACCAAAGTTGCAAGCAGTGTCTTTGTTCCCACAAAGACTCGAAACTGCGATTTCCGGCGTTGCCGAAAACCGCAGTTTCTGCTTGTTGGGGTCGTACCCCAAACCCCGTGAACAGCCCCGTGGCCGGGGCTGGCTGCGCATTCGTTTCACGAACGTTGTATTGCCCGACAAAGTGAAAACGGGCAGGAGCAGCACCCATCAGAACACTGGAGAACGGCAGCACCAGACTTGCCCGGCAAAAGAAAATTGGCGTACCAGCAACCAGACTATGAAGCTGGATGCGCATCCGGCGGGCCTCCCTGGTCGAGCGCACGAATGCCGCAAGCAGTACCGCCGCCCGCTTGCGGGTGGTGAGTAAGTGCGCCTTTGCCGGGGGCCTGTAACAAGGAAGAGGGCATCCAGGTCAACCCCGGACACCCCCGCATCGGCCTGGTCTGTCACCGCCCTTCCAGCCTGTGCCACTTACCACAAATGAGCCGCCAGCCATATGTATTTGGTGGCAGAAACCACCCTTTACATATTACCTCTCATAACGGCATGTGGAAAGACATTTCGTTTAGAGGCTGGGCTGCCACTAACAGATGTTGACAATAATATTACGCTCTAATTTCTTGACCTGCGAAACCGAGAAAGGATTATGCCATGAAGCCACTAAGAAAATCCGCACGTCTCCTCGCGGCGTGTCTCGCCCTTCTGCTGACGGCCTGCGGCTCCCAGGGGCCAACCCCGGAGGAGCCCGCCCTTTTGGAATTCCCCGGCGTATCCTGGAACGCCCCCATGGAGGATGTCATCGAGAGTCTGGGGCTGACAGAGGAACAGATCCAGTGGCGGGGCCTTGTGCAGGAGACAGAGACCGTAAGTCTCTGGGGGCTTCGCGCCGAAGGTGTAGCCTGCCTGGGGGGCACGGCTGCGGCTGAATTTCAGTTTTTGCAGTACCTCGGCCCGGAGCTGGATAACCACCCGGGACTGAGCAAGGTGTCCCTGGAGTTCCAGGAGGGCACGAATATGGATACGGTCCTGAAAGAGCTGACCCGTTTTTACGGCGAGGGCAGCCAGGAGCGTCCGCCGCTCCATGGAATCCAAGGCGGCAAGGTGGTCAGTTCCGCCATAGCCCAGGAGGGCGTGATGCGCGTCAACCTGCCGGACGGGACCTCCTTCACCTGCCGCCGGACCCCCAATGAACACAACCTGTACTGGGCGGCCCGGGGCCGGTCCCTGCTGCCGGAGGGGATCGAGGCGAGTATCGGAGCGCTTTTCAGCGGAAGCGGGGACCCGCCGTCTCAGGAGACGGTACTCCAGTTTTTAGACCAGGCGGCGCTGGTTGAACTGTCTTGGTCGGACGGCTATCTGCTGGAGGACGGTAGTGTTCATCCCAATGATAAGGTTGTTTTCGACGGCCAGATGTATCTCGATCTCATTCAGCGGTGTGCTTAATGGGCCCCGTACACATGGCCTGCCGCCCCTTGCCGGGAACGCCGGAAAAATAGAAAACTTTTAGGCAGAATGCCTCGCGTGTTGAAATTTTCATCACGCGAGGCATTCTGCCTATTGAGAAAAACCGGGAATACTTTTATGATAGGCCCATCAAGCGGAACACCGCACAACAACAAAAATTTGAAAGGATGTTTTTCATGTATTATTCCAGCGGCAACTACGAGGCCTTTGCCCGTCCCCAGAAACCCGAGGGCGTCGATCGCAAATCCGCCTATATCATCGGCACCGGCCTGGCGGCCCTCACCGCCGCCTGCTATCTGGTCCGGGACGGCCAGATGAAGGGCGAGCGCGTCCACATCTTTGAGAAGGACCCCACCCCCGGCGGGGCCTGCGACGGATGGAAGTTCGAGAACGTGGGCTACGTCATGCGGGGCGGCCGGGAGATGGACAACCACTTCGAGGTCATGTGGGACCTGTTCCACTCCATCCCCTCCATCGAGACCGAGGGAGTCAGCGTTCTGGACGAGTACTACTGGCTGAACAAGAAGGACCCCAACTACTCCCTCTGCCGCGCCACCGTGGACCGGGGCCGGGACGCCCACACCGACGGACAGTTCGCCGTCTCCGACAAGGCGGCCATGGAGATCATGAAGCTGTTCTTCACCCCGGACGAGGACCTGTACGACAAGCGCATCACCGACTTCTTTGACGATGAGGTGCTGAACAGCAACTTCTGGCTCTACTGGCGCACCATGTTCGCCTTTGAGAACTGGCACAGCGCTCTGGAGATGAAGCGGTATATCAAGCGCTATATCCACCATATCGGCGGCCTGCCCGACTTCAAGGCCCTGCGCTTCACCCGGTACAACCAGTATGAGTCCATGATCCTCCCCATGGTCAGGTATCTGGAGGACCACGGCGTCCAGTTCCACTACAACACCAAAGTGGTCAACGTGGAATTTGACATCCGCCCCGAGCGGAAGCTTGCCAGGCGCATCGAGCTGCTGCGGGAGGGCGGCCAGGATTTCGTGGACCTGACGGAGGACGATCTGGTCTTTATCACCAACGGCGGCTGTGTGGAAAACTCCTCCATGGGCAGTCAGAACGCCCCCGCTCCCTACAACACCGAGATCAAACCCGGCGGCGGCTGGGACATGTGGCGGAAGATCGCCGCTCAGGACCCTGCCTTCGGCAACCCGGACAAGTTCTGCTATGACCCCGAGCAGACCAACTGGATGAGCGCCACCGTGGAGACTCTGGACCAGCGGATCATCCCCTATATTACCAATATCTGCAAGCGGGACCCCTTCTCCGGCGGAGTGGTCACCGGAGGCATCGTGACGGTGAAGGACTCCTCCTGGCTCCTCAGCTGGACCATCAACCGCCAGCCCCAGTTCCGGGCCCAGCCCAAGGACCACTGTCTGGTGTGGGTGTACGCCCTGTTCAGCGACGTGCCCGGCGACTACGTGAAGAAGCCCATGCGGGAGTGTACCGGCAAGGAGATCTGCATGGAGTGGCTGTACCATCTGGGGGTGCCCGAGGACCAGATCGAGGAGCTGGCCTCCACCAGCGCCAACACGGTCCCCGTGATGATGCCCTATATCGACGCCTTCTTCATGCCCCGCAACGACACCGACCGGCCCAAAGTGGTGCCTGACGGCGCGGTGAACTTCGCCTTCATTGGCCAGTTTGCCGAGACCGCCCGGGATACCATCTTCACCACCGAATACTCCATGCGCACCGGCATGGAGGCGGTCTATACCCTCCTGAATGTGGACCGGGGCGTCCCCGAGGTCTGGGGCAGCACCTACGACGTCCGGGATCTGCTGGACGCCACCGTAAAGCTCCGGGACGGCAAGGCCATCACGGAGATGGACCTGGGCCTGAAAGAAAAGCTGGTCCTCCACGAGGCCCTGAAGAAGCTGGCGGGCACTGATATCGAGAAGCTGCTGAAGGCGTACCGCGTCATCTGACAGCCCGGCCCCTTCGGAGAGGCCGGACCTTTCCGGCAGAACCTGCCAGACAGAGAAATACAGATAGAAAAAGGAGAAGCGCCATGATTTCCAAAACCCTCACCACCCTCGGGCTGAAGACAGCCTTCCACTACATCGAGAAGGACCCCGAGAAGAATCTGCCCAAGCTGATGGAGTGGGTGGACAAGCTGGCGGGCACCGGGCCGGACAGCTTCGAGCCCCAGCGGGACGCCTTCCGCACGGTCATCAATGACCCCTCCAACAACATGTACCGGCTCATCATGAACATCTTCCGGGACGTGGACAACGACGTGCTGAAAGCCACCTTCCAGAACTTTTTCCTCAACGCCAACATCATCGGCTGGCCCATCCAGGAGAAATTCCGGGCGGAGTACAACTGCAACATCCCCTGGGCCATCCTTCTGGACCCCACCAGCGCGTGCAACCTCCATTGCACCGGATGCTGGGCGGCGGAGTATGGCAACAAACTGAACCTGACCTTTGACGAGATCGACTCCATCATCCAGCAGGGCAAGGCCCTTGGGGTCTACATGTACATCTACACCGGCGGCGAGCCTCTGGTACGCAAAAAGGACCTGATCGCCCTGTGCGAGAAGCATTCGGACTGCCAGTTCCTCACCTTTACCAACGCCACCCTTATTGACGAGGCCTTTGCGGACGATATGCTTCGTGTAAAGAACTTTATCCCCGCCATCAGTCTGGAGGGCTTCCAGGAGGCCACCGATGGCCGCCGCGGGGAGGGCGTCTATGAGAAGGTGCTGCGGGCCATGGCCATCCTCCGGGAGAAAAAGCTGCCCTTCGGCATCTCCGCCTGCTACACCAGTCAGAATCTGGATTCCATCAGCTCGGACGAGTTTATGGACAAGCTGGTGGAGTGGGGCGCCAAGTTCATCTGGTACTTCCACTACATGCCCGTGGGCAACGACGCGGTCCCCGCCCTCCTGCCCAGCCCCCGGCAGCGGGAGGCCATGTACCGCCGCGTCCGGGAGATCCGCGCCGCCAAGCCCATCTTCGCCATGGACTTCCAGAACGACGGCGAGTACGTAGGCGGCTGCATCGCCGGCGGGCGGCGGTATCTCCACATCAACGCCAACGGCGACGTGGACCCCTGCGTGTTCATCCATTACTCCAACTGCAACATCCGGGAGACGTCCCTGCTGGACTGCCTGCGCTCCCCCCTCTTCATGGCCTACCATGACGGCCAGCCCTTCAACGGCAACCACCTGCTCCCCTGCCCCATGCTGGAGAACCCGGAGCTGCTGCGGAAGATGGTCCACGACACCGGGGCCCATTCCACGGACCTGCAGTCTCCCGAGACTGTGGATCACCTGTGCGACAAATGCGTCTCCTACGCCCAGTGCTGGAAGCCGGAGGCAGACCGCCTCTGGGACGCCAGTCAGGCGGACAAGTAAACGGCGGAACAGGTCATACATATTTCAACGGCAAATACAGGGGCGGGCCATCCGGTCCGCCCCCGCAAAGGAGGAATCTATGGCAAAACAGAGCGGCGGTAACATCCTGCACTCCCGGGCGTATAAGATCATCCTGCTGTGCGTCTGGCTGGTGATCCTGACGGTCTGCCTTGTGAACCGGGACCGGTTTTCCGTGGACGGCGTACTCCATTACTCCCCCCGGAATCCCCTGCCGGCCGTCCTGTTCATGCTGTTCCTGTTCGCGCTGAAGAGCCTCAGCGTCTTCATTTTCAGCGGTATCCTCTTCGCGGCCAGCGGCATCCTGTTCCCCCTTCCGGCGGCCATCGCCGTGAATGTGCTGGGGGCGGCGGTGATGGTCTCCCTGCCCTACTGGCTGGGCCGGAAGCTGGGGAAAGACGCGGCGGACGGCATCCTGGAGAAGTACCCCAAGGCGGCGGCCCTTCGCCGGATGCGCACAGGCCGGGAGCTGCCCCTGTCCTTTATCACCCGGGCCATCAACATCCTCCCCAGCGACATCCTGAGCCTCTATATGGGAGCCACGGGGATCAGCTACCCCAGGTATCTGGCCGGGAGCCTCCTGGGAATGGCCCTCTCCCTCGTCACTTTCCCCATCATGGGCATGAACATCACCGAGCCCGCCTCCCCCTGGTTCTGGGCCTCCATCGTGATTCAGGTACTGGTCAGCGTATTCTTCATCGGCGGGTACTGGCTCTGCTCCCGCAAAAAGCGGAGAGAGGGAGAGCTTTAGAGCCTCATTGGGCAAAAAATCCCCTCGCCATCCCCCGCCGGTATCGCCTGCTGTCCTGCGCTTTCCAATACGGTTGACAGCTGCTCGCGTTTGTGATAAACTCAAGCCGCACTGATAGAACAAATCGAGACAGTAAAGGAGCTCGTCGAGCATGATAGAGTTAAAAAAGCTATCCGCAGATGACGGAATGGACGTATATACCATGCTGCAGGAAATTCCCAAAGAAGAAAACGGGTTAGTGAACAACGCCAATGGATTGTCCTTTGCGGAATACAAAGACTGGTTGCAGAAAAAATATGCGGAATCCCAGCAGACGGGTCTTGTGGACGGTTGGAAAGTACCGTCTACTACATACTGGCTTTATGTAGACGGGAGACCGGCCGGATTTGGGACGATACGGCATTTCCTCACAGATGCGCTTCGTGAAGCCGGTGGAAATATAGGGTATGGAATAGCCCCCGCGTACCGCAGGAAAGGATACGGAAAGAAGCTCCTTGGGCTTTTGCTTGAGGAAGCCTGCCGCCTTGGGATAGACCGCGCGCTCGTTACAATCCACGCGGACAATGCCGCCTCAAAGGCGGCAGCGCTTGCAAACGGCGGGGTGATTTCCGATCAGACGGAGGAACGCGTCTATGTCTGGATAGACACTGCACAGAAAAACGGGTTCTGCATCTGATGAGATGATCCTGTCAAATAGCAATTAAAGGGGGAGTTTCACCAACTGAAACTCCCCCTTGCTGTGCATTCTCCCGCTTTATTTTTGATGCCGCTCCACAGCTCTCAGCCGAACACCGAGAAGCCCTTCTGCACGGCCTGCTGTTCCGCCTCCTGGGCGGGGTCGGGCTGAGGCTCCTTCTCCGCCGCAGTAACGGTTCGGGTCGTGCCGCCGGAAATATACACCTTTCCGCACTCCGGACAAATATCCGAGTGCAGGGTCACCGACTGGCTGACCACCCGCCGGTCCTCCCGCTGGGCCTTGGCCTGTTCCCGAACCACATGCTCATTCTCATGCCCCCGCACGGCGGAAGCCACCTGCTCCGGCGCAATGTTGGTGGCCGTCTGGAAGGATACGCCCATATCATCGGACTCGTCCTGATACTTCCGCTCCTCGCAGGTCTGGCACTTGCCTTCCTCCGCAGCGGCCTGTGCGCCCTCCGCGCCTACCTTTACATCAGTCCCGTTGGCGTCCTGACTCTTCTGCTGAATCTTTTCCGGAGCGGTCTCCTCGTAGGGCGTGATCCGCATCCGCACAGCCATTTCCGCCGGGTCGGCCCCCTCCCGGAGGGTGGGACCCAGACGCACGGGTTGGCTCTCCTCACCGTCCACCGCCCGGACGGGAGCCACCGGCTGTACCGGCGTCTCGGGGGAAGCGGAGCGCCTTGCGGCCCAGAGGGCAGGTGTCCCCTGTGCCTGCTTCGCGCTCTCCGCCTCCTGGGCGTTCCGGGACTGGGCTGCGCCGGGCCGGGAACCATACGCGCCATATACATTGTAGTAAGCGTTCATACCGGAAACCGCGCCCACCATATCCATCACCTCATTGAAAATATTTCTATGCAGAGTATACCATATATTCCCCGCCAAGGCAAGACCCTTGACATGATTTTGCGGCTTGAATCATTTTTAAGAAGGAATGATCCGCCGTCCGGTATCGCTCCGGGCGGCGGGTCATTCTTTGTCCTGAAACAGTTTGTAGGGTTCTACACCCAAGGCGTTGGCAATGGCGAAAACAGTGTTCAATGATGGGGCAGAGGTTCCGGTCTCGATGCGGCTCATGTGTACATTGTGTACGTCAACGATTTCTGCCAGCACTTCTTGGGACATATCCCGACGCCTACGATAAAACGAGATATTTTGTCCTAAATTTTTGTAATATGCTTTATATTCTGGCACCATCATTTCCAACCTCCCCTCAGCTGTTATTTTACCCGATGAGGAGATATTTTTGTATATACTAATAAATTTAATATTTAGCTTGTAGTGTTAAATGTTGTATGCTAAAATGTAAAAAGCAAACAATATAATGGCACGGAGGATGTTTTCATGACACAGTTGGAACAGACCAAAAGAGCCTACGCAACCCTGTTGGGGCGGGTGGACAGCATTATTACAAAATTGGAAAAATCCGCCGCAGAACATAACTTCGACAGCGCTTCCGCTCTGTTTATTGCCAAGGAACTGGCTGGAGCGTTGGAGGAAGCTGAGGAGTTCTTTCTGGACGGAGACCCGGAGGAGTAAAGGGGAGGCATTCGTGGGAATGCCTCCCCTTTTCTTACTGATTTCTTATCGATAGCCCGGGACCTGCGCGGCCCCGATTTTGCAACGGCCACATCGAGTGGCCGTGCAAAATTCAATTGTGCATGACCCCTCGATGGGGTCATTGCACAATCAAGGACTCCGCGCCTACTTTTGGCCCGCGCCAAAAGTAGGCAAAAACGCGCTCAGGAAACTACGTTTCCTAAGAACCTTCCTGAATTACGGGGGTGATTAGTTACGCTACGACCTTCAGATTTCCGGCCTATCGTCCGTGCTATGGGCCGATGCCGGTGCTTACTTCTGCGCACGGTTCTAACGTACTGCTGGTTGCCTCGCGGCACTCGGCACGAGGGTCTGGCGTTTGGGGTGCGAATCAGAAGAATGTATCGTTAGACCGTGTGCCCCTTGCACCGCAGTACCCCTTTGAAAGGCCGGCAGGCGGAGTTCTACAAGTACCAGAGCGGCTGAAGAAGGACTGGAAATTCGGAGGCTTCGCCTCTCCAGAAGCCCCGCCGCACAGCCCTTTGGCCTTCGCCGAGGATTTGCCGGACAGGCAAAGCCGAGAAAGGGATTCTTAAACCGCAGGTTTAAGTGACTTTTTGGGTACTTTTTGTTCACACAAAAAGTACCCGCAGGGTCCGGGGGCGCGCAGCCCCCGGGGTAGCAAACAGAAACAACTCCCCTGCCGCCCGGAGGGCGGCAAAGAAACTACACCTTCTTTTCAAAATAGAGGAATTTTTCATCCTCCCCCGCAGGCCGCATACAGGAAGAAAGCATCCTCCTCGATGCCTCATTCTCATGAAAGCACTTTGCTTTCAGAGAATATAACCCCAGCGTATAAAGGCTCCACTCCGCCGCGCGGCGGAAAGCCTCCGCCCCGTAGCCGTTCCCGGCATACTCAGGCAGGATGCGGCATCCAAGCTCCGCGCCGCCCTTGTAGTCAAAACGATAAACCACCGCCTCGCCGATGAACCGGCCATCCAGGCGGATGGCGAAATTCACCGCCTGCTTCTTTTGAAAGTCCTCCCGGGCAACAGAGAGAAAATACTCCTCTGCCGGCTCTCCCTCCAGATCGTCCCGGTAGTCGTAGCCCCACCAGCGGTTGCGCTCATCATCAAGACAGAGACGGTTATACAGGGGCTTGTCCTCCTCCCGGAGGCCGTCCAGGATCAGACGCTCCGTTTTCAGGACGGGGACTGTCTCCAGAGCGGACAGCTCGTTCCGGGCAAGGATCCGGACCTTGGCCCCAAGAAAAGCGGGAAGATACTGCAATTTGCTGGTGCGCAGGCCGCGGTCGCCGGCGTCGTCCTCCCGGTTGATCCAGGGAAGCCCCGAGCTGTAGGCGGCGGCGAAGGACTGGACGATGAAGGGATACACCCCCTCATACCGGGGCAGGGCCTTCTCAATATGGCACACCAGAGTGTCGCCGCAGACCTCCGCAAGGGCAAGGGCCGCGATCTGACCGTCAATTTCCACACAGCCGGTTCTGGCCCACTCCGCGCCCACCTGCTCCATCAGACGGCGGGCATAACAGACCTCCATTCTGGCATCGGCATCCTCTTTATTGAACACCTTGTGGAACTCGTGCCAGAAAGCGTCCACTTTGTCGCGGTCGGCGGGGGTCAGCTCCCGGTAGACGGCGTCCGGGTAGAGCTTGCGGAACTTGTTGATGTGGTTGCGCTGGCCGGAGTAGCGGCGTCCGGCAAAGGTGCTGAGGTCCTCCGCATGGTAGAAGTAGTCCTGCCAGAGGCGGTCATTGTCTACGGTGGTATAGGGGTAGCGTTTCAGAAGCCGCTCCCGCTCCGTTTCGGGGACTACGCCGTAGGAGGGCGGGACGCCCTTTTCCACGCACCAGGCGTCGATCTCGTCCAGAGCGGCGTCCACGTCCCCCTCCTCCGGGAGGGGGATGGGAAAGTCAAACATGGCCCCGTAGTGGGCGCTGTGGTTGAGGATCACCAGACAGCCGTGAGATTCGGCAAACTCCGGGTGCCAGTGGTCCCGCCACATGAGCTTGACGCCAAGGGAGTACTCACACAGGCGGTAGGTACACTGGCTGTAGTATTTGCGGAGGAGGGGGGCGTGGGATTCGTCGATGGGGGTGAATTTCAGCATAAATCGGGTTGCTCTCTTTCGCTTTCTAATAGTAAAAAAATATTTTACAGGATATGCACGTTCAGATGGTTGTACGTCATGGTCACGCCGTCCTCGGCGAAGGCCCTGTGGATCTCCTCCAGCGACCGGAAGTGGGCGTCCCAGTAGTCCTCCGTCTTCGCCCAGAAGCGGACGCGGTACTCGATGGAGCTTTCGCCGTAGGCGGTGAGGACCACCTGGGGGGCGGGGTCCGGGAGGATACCGGGGGTCCGGGAGAGGGCCTTGAGGCAGGCGGAGCGGACGGCCTCCGGCGCGTCGTTATAGGAGGCGGAGACGGCGTGGTCCGCACGGCGGACGCCCCGGACGGTGTAGTTCACGATCTGTCCCGCCATCAGCTTGCTGTTGGGCAGCATCACCCGCTGCCCGGCGGGGGTGTCCAGCTTGGTGTGGGTTAGGGTGATCTCCGCCACCTCGCCCTCGCCATCGGCGGTGGAGACGTAATCCCCCAGGGTAAAGGGCTTGGAGAACAGCAGCACCATGCCCCCGGCCACGTTGCCCAGCACGTCCTGGACCGCCAGGGACACCGCCAGGCCAAAGACTCCCACCAGAGCGATGAGGCTGCTTACGTCGATGTTCAGGCTCCCGGCCATCACCAGGGCCGTCAGCAGGTACAGGAAGGCCCGGACGCCCCGGAGGATATAGCGCTTGATCCGCTCGTCCAGAGCGGCGCGGCCCACCAGCCGCCGGGTCATGCCCAGCAGCAGACGCACCACCGCCAGACAGACCAGCAGCAGAAGCAGGGCGGACAGGAGGCGTCCTACCGTCAGTTTGCCCCAGCCGGCCTGCAGCAATCCGTCAAGGGCGGAGGCAGGGTCCGCCTGAGTTACGTTTTCGATCAGTTCGGAGGCGGGTGTATCCATAAAGATGCTCCTTTGGGTGACAAATTTTTACCGGATATCAATGTACCATACTTTTCTCCGATTGAGAAGAGGCAATTTCCTTTTGTGGGCCAGCAAAAATTTTCAGAGTTTTGACGAATACAATTTGTCACATTACACAAACTTTCCAAAAAAGGAAAGATTATACTTTTCTTTTTTGGTGAAATCGTGTAAAGTATAGTAATCCCCTGCGGGAGAAGCGCAATCCCGCGCCCCTCGGACGGCGGGGGATCACGAAAGAGGAGGAGAACTATGGACAAATTCTTTAAGATCTCTGAACGGGGCAGCAGTGTCCGCGCGGAGATCGTAGGCGGCGTGACCACGTTTTTCGCCATGGCCTACATCATCTTCGTCAACCCCAGCCTGCTCTCGCAGACCGGCATGAACTCCAACGGCGTCATGCTGGCTACCTGCATCAGCGCCGCCATCGGCTGCCTTCTGACGGCACTGCTGGCCAACGCGCCCTTCGCCCAGGCTCCCGGCATGGGATTGAACGCTTTCTTTACCTTTACCGTTTGCTTCAACATGGGGTACACCTGGCAGGAGGCCCTGGCCATCGTGCTGCTCAGCGGTATCCTGTTCCTGGTCGTCTCGGTCAGCCCCCTGCGCAGCAAGATCATCTCTTCCATCCCCGGCTTCCTTAAGAGCGCCATTTCCGCCGGTATCGGCCTGTTCATCGCCTTCATCGGCCTGCTGAATGTGAAGCTGGTGGGCTTCGGCGCTGGCGTGCCCGCCCTTCAGTTCCTGGTGGACGATGGCACCGGCAACATGGTTGCCAACACCGCCGGCATCCTGACCATCATCGGCCTGCTCATCACCGCCATCCTCATGGCTTATAAAGTGAAGGGCGCTATCGTCATCGGCATCATCATTACCACCATCATCGGCTTCCCTATGGGGGAGACCCATCTGCCCGACGCCATCACCATGAGCGTCTTCAAGGAACTCGGCGAGGTGGCCTTTAAGCTGGACATCCCCGGCGTCATGGCGAAGGGCATCCTGCCCCTGGTTACCGCCGTTATCAGCTTCGCCCTGGTGGACTGCTTCGATACCGTGGGCACCCTCATCGGCACCGCCAAGAACGCGGGCATGACCGATAAGAACGGCAACCTCCCCGGCGGCGACCGGGCTCTCATCGCCGACGCCATCGCTACCTGTTGCGGCGCCTGCCTGGGTACCTCCACCGTCACCACCTTTGTCGAGTCCTCCACCGGTATCTCCGAGGGCGCACGCACCGGACTCAGCTCTATCGTGGTGGGCGTGCTGTTCCTGCTGGCCTGCCTGCTGGCTCCTGTGGCGGGAATCATTCCCTCCGCCGCTACCGCTCCTGCACTGATTATCGTCGGCGTGCTGATGATTAAGGGCGCCACCGATGTCAACTGGGGCGACTTCGAGGAGGCCTGCCCCGCTTTCCTGACCATCGCCATGATGCCTTTCGCCTACTCCATCTCCGATGGTATCGGCTTCGGCTTCATCAGCTACAGCATCATCAAGCTGGCCCGGGGCAAGGCCAAGGAAGTGCCCGTGCTGGTGTATATCATCTCCGTGCTGTTCATTTTGAAGTATATCCTGACCAGCATCTGATCTTTTTCACTGCGGAAAAAGCATTTTGCAGATAACGAAAACGCCATGGACGATCATCGTCCATGGCGTTTTTTTGCTGTCAGGGTGTGCCGTGGAGGGCGGCAACGATGCGCTTGGAGTAGGCGATGAATTCCCGGACTACCGGAATGGCCTCCTCCATGGAGCGGACGGCAACGCCGATATGGCGGCAGGCAGGAGGGTCCAGAGGCAGGGTGCGCACGTTGTCCCGACGGCCCTGGAGGACCAGCTGAGAGAGGATGCTCACCCCCAGGCCGTGTTCCACCATGGAGAGAATGGCGGCATCCTCCACGGCGGTGTTGCTGCGGATGTCCGGGCGGATGTTCTGGGCGTCAAAGACGCCCACGATGTCCAGATCAAAGCCCAGGGAGGGCATGAGGAATTCCTTCCCCGCGAACTCCGCCACGGGGAACCGGTCCCGGTCCCCTGCCGGGTAGTCCGGGGGAAGGATAGCCAGAAGGGGGTCGTCCCAGAGGGGGGTCCAGTCGTAGCGCCATTGGTCCTGGCGGCTGGCGAAGCTCAGGTCTACGGTGCCCTCCTGGAGCCAGCGGTAGATCTCCTCCACGCTGCCCATGCGGATGTCGATGGACACGTCCGGATAGGCCCAGCGGAACTGCTGGACGATGGTGGGCAGCCAGTGCATACAGATGCTGGAGTAGGCGGCTACCCGGATGCTCTCCCGCCGCCGGCCGGCCTGGGCGGCAATCTGTTCCTCCAGGCGGTCCGAGGTCTGGACAAGCTCCCGGATGGCGGGCAGCAGACGCTCCCCGGCGGCGGTGAGGCGCACGCCCGACCGGTCCCGGATCAGGAGGGGGAAGCCGGTTTCCCGCTCCAAGGCGTTCATCATGTGGGTGAGGCCGGACTGGGTGATATCCAGCTGCCGGGCGGCCCGGGTGAAGCTGCCCGACTCCACCGCCGCCAGCAGGGAGGCCCATTTTTTGGTATCCATCGCCTGCTATCGGGTCACCTTGCGGATGTCCTCGATGCGGCCAAGAACCAGGAGGTGTTCGTCCTTACGGAAGGCGTAGTCCGGGCTGAGGTTGGGGATGACCACGTCCCCCCGCTTGACGCCGACCACGGTGAGGTGGTATTTTACCCGGAAGTTCAGTTCCTTGAGGCTCTTGCCGATCCAGCGGTCCATGGGCTCCAGCTCGTAGATGGAGTGGTCGGAGGTGAGGGGGATGCAGTCGAAGATGCTGTCGGAGCTTTCGCTGATGGCCAAGCGGAGGGCGGCCTCACGCTCGGGGTAGATGACGGAGTCCGCGCCGTTGCGGAGGAGGAACTTGGCCTGGACATCGTCATCGGCCTTGCTGAATACCTTTTTTGCACCCAGCTCCTTGAGGAGGCTGGTGATTTGCAGGCTGCCCAGGACGTTGCTGTCGCCCAGGCAGACGAAGCAGGCGTCAAAGCTCTCCACGCTGAAGGAGCGGAGGACCTCCTCGTTGGTGCAGTCCCCTACCTTGGCGCTGACCACGATGGGGAGGACGTCCTCCAGGTATTCGCCGTTCTGATCCACCGCCATGACTTCGCATTTTTGCTCGGCCAGAGCCCGGCAGAGGTGGTGGCCAAAGGAGCCCATGCCAATCACTAAAAATGACTTCATCGTTGATACCTCTTTCTGCGGCCCCTGCGGGGCCGCCTCCCGCTTTGATCTTTCGGTTAGATTCGCCCCTGCCCGTGGGCCCGCCTGCGGCGGGCTTAGCGCTAAAAGCGCCGCTTGCGGCGCTTCACGGGGACGGGGGCGTTCTTTTCGTGTGAACGAAAAGAACCAAAAGGTCACTCAAGGAACTACGTTCCTTGAGAATCCTCCTTCATTACGGGGGTGATTTTTTTACGCTCGAGGCACGGTCGGTTTGGTCTAAACTGACTGCCGTCCGCTTCGTTCATCCCTGCGTCTATTTCAGCGTGGTTGACGATAGCCCCTACCGTTTTAGCCCGGCAAGCTCACCGGGGTTCTAATTGGTGGACCTCCGGGTCGTCTGTCCGGCCCATCAGATAGTCGAGAGATACGCCAAAATGGTCTGCCAAAATGAGGAGGTTACGTACTTCCGGGTAGAATTTCCCACGTTCATATGTTGATATCGCGTCTTGCTTGACACCAAGGACCTTTCCCAGCGATTCCTGTGACATATGGTTTTTTAGACGCAATTCCTTTACTCGTTCAGAAAAATTTGCCATACTGCCTCCAAGTTGCTTGACTTTAGTGGTTAAATCTGTTATTATATTTAGTGGTTAAACAAGTAACAGAATGGAGTGTATAAAATGAGCCAGCTAATGGAAACCCTGTTTGACTTAATGAATGGCCCCCACTCATCGGAAGCGGAGCGCCGGGCGGTCAGGGAATCAGCGAAAGCGATCCAAGCGATGAAGGACCGTCTGACTCTCGAAGAATTTGACGCTCTCTGGCGCGCAACTACGGACATAGAAAACGCCGGTTACCTAGACAGCTTCGCGTTGGGGTTTCGTCTAGGGATGCAACTGACCAGAGAGGGTCTGCGTCCCATTGTGGAATAGAAGGGCCAGCCGCCCAAAAGCACCCAAAACGCCAGACCCTCGTGCCGAGTGCCGCGAGGCAACCGGGCAGCCCTGCGGGCTGCCGGGACGGTCGTTGGCGGCGTAGCCGACAATGATGTCCCTCGGTAGAGCCGTGCGCAGGAGTAAGCACCGGCATCGGCCCATAGCACGGACGATAGACCGGAAATCTAAAGGTCGTAGCGTAACTAAACTCCCCGTAATCAAGGGATTCTTAAACCGCCAGGTTTAAGTGACTTTTTGGGTACTTTTTGTTCATACAAAAAGTACCCGCGGAGTCCGGGGCCGCGCAGGTCCCGGGGTATCAAGGAGAAACAACTCCCCCTGCCGCCCGGAGGGCGGCAAGAACTACCCGATCGTGATATCTTCCCGTGGCAGCGTCACAGGCGGCAAAGCCCTCTTCTCCAACAGGGCAACGGCAAAGGAAATACTCCCTACCCTCCCGCAGTACATAAGGAAAATAATAATAAGCCTGCTCAGAGGAAGAAGATCTCTTGTGATCCCCATGGTCATCCCTGCGGTGCCAATAGCGGAAAAGGTCTCAAACAGGACCTCCGTCAGGGCAAAGGGCTGAATCGCACAGATAGCCACCGCGCCAACGAGAGCCAGCAGAAGGTTGGTATACAAAACCGCTGTGGCCTTCTTCAAAGCATCGTCGCCGATGCTCCGGCCAAAGGCGTTGGCGCTCCGCTCCCGGCGGATGCCGGACAGGGCGTGGAGAAGAATTACAAAAACCGTGGTGGTCTTCACGCCTCCGGCGGTGGAGCCGGGACTGCCGCCGATGAACATAAATATGATGGTCAGCAGGAGACTTCCGCTGGTCAGCGCAGCGGTATCTGTGGAGTTGAAGCCCGCCGTGCGGGGGGTCACCGCGTCGAACAGGGCAGAGAGGACCTGCTCCCCCAGGGGGCGGCCCGCCCCCAGATTGTTCCGCTCCAGCAGGAAGAACATCGCCCCGCCGCCCAGGGTCAGGACCATGGTCACCGTGAGGACCACCTTGGTCTGGAGACGGTAACGCCGCCAGTGGTGTCTGTTATGGACCAGATCCTCCCAGACCAGGAAGCCCGTGCCGCCGATGAGGATCAGGGCGCAGATGGTCAGGCTCACCAGCGGATCCCCGGCGTAGGCCGTGAAGGAGGAATATTCCCCGCTGTAGGGGCCCATGAGGTCAAAGCCAGCGTTGCAGAAGGCGGAAATGCTGTGCCACACGCCGTAGTAGATGCCCCGGCCCCAGCCGAATTGGGGCACGAAGCGGATGGACAGCAATACGGCCCCCAGGCCCTCCGCCAGAAAGGTCCCCAGAAAGACCAGCCGGATGAAGGGCACGAAGCCCCCCAGGCGGTCATAGCTGACGCTGTCCACCACCACCTCCCGCTGGCGCAGGCCCAGACGCTTGCGCAGGAGCAGGAGGAACAGGGTGGCGATGGACATGAAGCCCAGACCGCCGGTCTGGATCAGCAGGATGATGACGGTCTGGCCGAAGGTGGTCCAATAGGTCCCCGTGTCCTGGGGGACCAGCCCCGTCACGCAGGAGGCGGAGGTGGCCGTGAACAAGGCGTCCAGGAAGGACGCGCCTCCGGGAGCCTGACTGGACAGGGGCAGCATCAGCAGCGCCGTCCCCAGGCCGATCATGATGAAGAAGCCCAGGGCGATGATCTGCACGCTGGACAGCTTCGCTTTTTTCTGTCGTTTCATATGGTTTCCCGTCGCACTTCCCAAGTCCGCTCAGGGCGGGCTCCTGGGTCCAGCATATCACATTTTTGATCGATCCGCAACAGACAATGCCGGAATAAGGGAAAATCAGAGCTTCGCCGGGTGGATGTGGGCGCACACGGGGTAGTGGTCGGAGAGGTAGACGCCGTCCCGGCAGTCTGTCCATTTTTCCACGCTCTCGCAGGTGAAGCCCCGGGTCAGGATGTAGTCGATGGCACAGGGAGGGTCTCCGCGGCCGTAGCCGTGGTAGGTGACGCCGGTTCCGGCGGTCACGTTCTGATAGGGGGCGGTCTGGAGGGCGGACATCTCGGGGCTGTCGGGCTCCGCGTTCATATCGCCGGTGATGACGGTGGGGGCGTCGGGGAAGAGGCGGCTTTGGGACAGCTTTTGCAGGATCTGGGACAGGCCCTGGGCCCGGGCCTCGAGATACTCGTGGTCCAGGTGGGTGTTGACAAGGCGGAAGACGGTTTTGCCGGACAGGTCCTCAAACAGGGCCTCAGTGGCGGAGCGGGGACAGATGCTCTGGCGGGGGTAGCGGGACCCCGGTGCGTTGGGGGTATCCGACAGCCAAAAGGTCTCCATCTGGATGAGGTTCAGACGGTCCTTCCGATAGGCCACCGTCATCTGCTCGTCCTCCAGGGCCTCGCTGCGGCCGCAGCCGATAACGTAGTAGCCCGTCAGTTCCTCCTTCAGCCAGGCGGCCACGTGGGGCAGCACCTCCTGGAAGCAGATCAGGTCCGGCTGCTCCCGGCGAAGCTTTTCCAGGATCAGGGGCTTGCGGAAGCAGAAGTTGTTTTCTCCGTCCTGACCGTAGTCGCAGCGAATGTTGAATGTTACGACCTTCATGTGATAAGTATCCTCCTGAGAACGTCATAGAGAGTATAAGATATCAAAAAACGGAGAGTATCCACCGGAAGGGCGATACTCTCTGTTTTCTTTCAGGGATAGAACATGGCAGGATTGGGGATGGAAAAGCTGGGGGTGAGGGGCTCCTTGCCGGTATCCTTTTTGACGGGAGCCTTGGGCGTTTCCTGGGGAGGAGCCGGAGTCTCCGGCGGGGGGAGCGCTTCGGTGGGCGCCTCAACAGAAGGTTCAGGCGTTTTCGCAGGTTCCTGTGCCTCCTCCGGTTCGGGCTCGGGTTCGGGGGCGGCCACGATGCCGGTGGGATCGAAGGGCGCAGAGGGAACCTCAGGGGTATCGGGGACCGGGTCAGGGGCCGGGTCCTGTTCGGGGACAGGAGCGGGGTCCGCTTCCGGCTCCTCGGGGAGGTGCATGCCGGGAAGCTCTATGGGCGTATCGGTGCGGCCGTGGGTGGCGAAGTAGGTATAGCCGTAGAAGTGGTCGGGCTGGGGCAGCTCGCCGTAGTAGTAGGCCATCAGCTCCGTCACCGTCACCAGCTGGTAGCCCTGCTCCTGAAGCCAGGGAACCAGCACGCGGACAGCTTCTACGGTGCTTTCGTAGATGCTGTGCATGAGGATGATCTCGCCGTCCAGCTCTCCGTAGTTCTGCACGTAGTCGATCACCTTCTGGGCGTCACGGCTGCGCCAGTCCTCGGTGTCCACCGTCCAGGTCACCATGGCCCGGCCTGTGGCGGATTTGACGGTCTTGTTTACCGCGCCGTAAGGGGGGCGGACCAGGGTGGGTGCCGGGGCCCCGGCGGCGGTGAAGGCCTCGTCCGCCGTATCCAGGTCCCGCAGCAGGGTACTCTTCTTCATTTTGCTCAGGTCCTTGTGGGCGTTGGAGTGGCTGCCCACCTCACAGCCCATCTCCGCCATCCGGCCCACGGGCTCAGGGCACGCCAGCACATTCCGCCCTACCTCGAAAAAGGTAGCCAGGGCATGGTACTCCTCCAGAATGTCCAGGATCCGGCCGGAGCAGACTTCATCGGGACCATCGTCAAAGGTGAGGGCCACCATGGGCTTGGAGGGGTCGATGACGCGGACGTAGGGTTCCTCCGGCTGAACGGGAGGCTCTTCCGCCGGAGCGGAGGGCTCCTCCGGTTCCCGGGGCTGGGGAGCGGAGGCCTCCAGGGTCTCGGCCTGTCCGTGGGCCGGATCGGGGGCTGCGGCCCGGCCCACGCAGGCAGTGCAGGACAGCAGCATGAGGAGCGTGAGAAAAAGAGAAAAAAGACGGTTCATTTTATGGACTTCCTTCGACGGTATTTGACAAAATGATTATCCTCCATTTCAGCCGGAAAAGCAAGAGGAAATCGGTTACAATTTGAAAACATTCCGGCATCCTCCGGCGGCGGGAAGCCCTTGGATAGATTTTTTGTTTCCGCAGATACTATTCCCGGAAAAACGAATGGAGCGGGAGGCTTTATGAAGCAGCTGACAAAAGACCTTGCGGAAAATCAGAAAAAGCTGGACGAACTGCTGGGCGTGGGGCGGAATTACGACGTCATCAGCCGGGATCTCTACATCGGCGCATGGAAGGGCAGACTCTACGTCATTGACGGATACGGGGACGACGGCGTCATTGAGCGCATCACCTCCTTTCTGCTGGGGGAGGGGGCGGCCCTGGGCAAGGGAGCGTCCGATATGCAGGAGTTCATCGACCGGTGCGTCACCTTCTGCGAGGTGGACTGTGAAAACCAGGTGGACAAGATCCTCACCGGGGCGTTTCTGGGGAAGACCATCCTTCTGCTGGAGGGCTTTGACTACTGCGCCATGATCGACGCGAAGAAATTTCCCGGGCGAAGCGTGGAGGAGCCCAGCGACGGCAAGGTCCTCCGGGGCAGTCACGACGGCTTTACGGAGACGCTGGTGCAGAATACCGCCCTTCTGCGCCGCCGCATCCGGGACCCCCATTTTACACTGGAGAATCACAAGGTGGGAGGGCGCAGCCAGACCGACGTGGTGCTGGCGTATATGGACAACCAGGTGAACCAGGGGGATCTGGAGTCCCTGCGGGCCAAGCTGGACGCCATCGATGTGGGGTCCGTGGCCATGAGTCAGGAGAGCGTGGCCGAGGCCATTGTCAAGCCCCAGTGGTACAACCCCTTCCCCAAGGTCCGCTACACCGAGCGGCCGGACACCGCCACCGCCTGCGTCATGGAGGGCAGCATTGTGATGCTGGTGGACAACTCCCCGTCGGTGATGCTGATGCCCACGTCCCTCTTTGACTTTATGGAGGAGGCCAACGATTATTACTTCCCGCCGCTGGTGGGGACCTATCTCCGGTGGCTGAGGGTGATCGTGATGCTGCTGGCGCTGTTCATCACGCCGGTGTGGTACCTGCTGGTGAAGGACGCCGGGCGGGTGCCGGAGTATCTGACCTTTATCGTCCCGGAGGAGCCGGGGAGCGTGCCGCTGCTGGTGCAGCTGCTGCTGCTGGATTTTGTGGTGGACCTGCTGAAGCTGGCCAGCCTGAACACGCCGGACGCGCTGAGCAACTCGTTCAGTATGCTGGGGGCGCTCATTTTGGGAGATTTCGCGGTGCAGGCCCGGTGGATGGTGCCGGAGGTGCTGGTCTATATGGCCTTTGTGGCCATCGCCAATTTTGCCCAGCCGTCTTTTGAGCTGGGGTATGCGCTGAAGCTGACGCGGATGATGTTTCTGATTCTGGTGGCGCTGTTTGATGTGTGGGGGCTTGTGGGGGGCACCGTCGTGTGGGTCGTCCTGCTGGCGACGACGAAGCCGATTCTCGGCAGGGGGTACCTGTACCCGATCTGCCCCTTTGATGGCAAGGCGCTGGGGCGGCTGTTGATCCGGCAGCCCATCAGCCGGAAGAACAGTTAGAGGATGGGAGCGGCTTTCAAACGCCGTGCGCGAATGGGCCCTGCGGCGTCAAGCCGCCTGTGAATATAGATCTTCGAGGAGCAGACCTTGTCCGTTCTTCACCTGTTTGCTCTTTTTCAGCCATACCAGCCATAGACACCATAAACATCCCGGCTGTCATCATTTGACAGCCGGGATGTTTCATCTTTTTTCCCACCTTGTTCATACTAACCGCGGGAAACAATCTTCACAAAATTTCTATGAGAGGACCGCGATGAGATGAACAAGACCACGCTGCCGGAGGGTAACCTCCTGCAATACGAGAAATCCCCCTACCTCCTCCAGCACGCCGGAGATCCCGTGAACTGGCGGCCCTGGTGCCCCGGCGCGCTGATGGAGGCTCGAAAAGAGGACAAGCCCATCTTCCTCTCCATCGGCTACTCCACCTGCCACTGGTGTCATGTGATGGGAAAGGAATCCTTCCGCGATCCGGAGGTGGCGGCGGTACTGAACCGGGACTTCATTCCTGTCAAGGTGGACCGGGAGGAACGGCCCGACATCGACGGGGTATATATGGCGGCCTGCCAGGCCCTGACCGGCACAGGAGGCTGGCCCCTGACCCTCCTGCTGACCCCGGAACAGGAGCCCTTCTGGGCGGGAACCTATCTGCCGCCCAGAAGCCGGGAGGGACAGCTGGGGCTGCTGGAGCTGCTGGACGAGGCGGGGCGGCTGTGGCACGCCGGCCGGCAGGAGCTGCTGGATCTGGGCCGGGAGGTCACGCGGCACATCTCCCGCAGGCGGGAGCATGGGGACGGCGGCAGACCTTCCGCCGTCCTGCTGGACCGGGCGGCGGAGGAGCTGCTGGAGCGCTTCGATCCGGTACACGGAGGGTTCGGCGGCGCGCCCAAGTTCCCCGTTCCCCACACGCTGCTCTTCCTGCTGGCCTATGGGCAGCAGGCGGGAAACGAGGCGGCCCGGGAGGCGGCGCTGGATACCCTGACCCGGATGGCCCGGGGCGGGCTCTTCGATCAGGTGGGCGGCGGATTCTGCCGGTACAGCACAGACAGAGCATGGAGGGTTCCCCATTTTGAGAAAATGCTCTGCGACAACGCCCTGCTGTCTTACGCCTATCTGGAGGCCTATGCCCAGACCGGAACAGAGTATTACCGGGAGGTGGCCCGGCGCACGCTGGACTACGCGCTGGAGGAGCTGAGGCTGCCCGGCGGGGGCTTCGCCTGCGCCCAGGATGCGGACAGCGGCGGCGTGGAGGGTGGATTCTATTATCTCACCCGGGCGGGCGTGGAGGAAGCGCTGGGGGCCGGAGAGGCCGGAGTGTTCTGCCAGAGACTTTCCATCGGTGAAACAGCCAGCATCCCTCAGCTGCTGGACGACTCCGGTTACGCCTCCTTCTGGACGGAGCATGGAGCGGCCTGCCGCAGGTTGGCCGGCTTCCGCCGCCGGAGGGGGAGCCTCCACCGGGACGACAAGGTCCTTACCAGCTGGAATGCCATGATGATCGCCGCCCTGGCCAAGGCGGCACGGGTGCTGGGAGAGGAGAAATATCTGCGGGCCGCGCAGTCCGCCCGGCTGTTTCTGAAAACCCGGCTTACCGCTGGAGACGGCCGCCTCCGGCTGCGCTGGCGGGACCGGGAGAGCGCCGTGGAGGGGCAGCTGGACGACTACGCTTTCTACTGCTGGGCGCTGGTGGAGCTGTATGAGACCGGGTTTTCCACCTCCTGCCTGCGGGAAGCGGCGGGATTGGCGAAGCAGATGGAGGCGCTGTTCTGGGATGAAGCCGGAGGCGGTTTTTACCGCACCGCCGCAGAGGGGGAGCGGCTGATCGTGCGGCAGAAGGACGCCTTTGACAGCGGCACGCCCTCCGGCGGCGCGGCGGCGGGCCTGGCACTGGTCCGGCTGGCCCGGCTCACCGGAGAGGTGGGCTTTCAGGAGCTGGCGGACCGACAGCTCAGCTGGCTGGCCGGAGAGGCGGGGCGGCAGCCCGAGGCCTGCTGTGCCGCCCTGCTGGCCATGGCGGAAGCCCTCTACCCCAGACGGGAGCTGGTATGTGTATCCGCGCAGGATGTTCCGGCCTGGCTGGCGGAGACCGGGGAGCGGGAACGGCTGGCCGTCCTGGCAAAGACGCCGGAAAACAGCCGGGCTCTTGACAGGCTGGCGCCCCGGGCGGCGGAATACCCCCTTCCCGCCGGTGGGGAGATGCTGTATCTGTGCCGGGAGGGGGCCTGTGCGCCGCCGGTGGGTTCGCGGGAGGAACTGGAGCGGCTGCTCCGGGAGACGCGGGAACCGGTTCTGCAATAGACGCCTGCGGGGCATTTCTCCGTCCCACCCTGACGGGAAAGACGGGGAAATGCCGCAGGCATGCGGAAAATGTCGTTATGTTAACAAACGGAGGGTGCGGCATTGGGGGAAAACTAGGGTTTCAACGTTTTCCACAGGCTGTTGATAAATGGGCGGACACGCTGGGAAAAGAGAAAAAGCAGGTGTGGAAAACTCTGTGGAAAATGTTTATAACTGTTTGTACTTGGAATTATTGAATTACTTATGTTAATCGAACATGGCAGAGGCGGCAGGCAGACGCATATGGGAAAAAGACGTATTTTCTGGGTTTTTCCCGGGATAAGGCGGTTTTTGAGACAGAAATGACAACGCTGCCCCTGCAGCTTTTGCCGCAGGAGGGCGGCTGGAGGGGAAATCCGGCGTATTTTTGCAGGTTTACCTGCAAAAATACCATTTGTAATCGAACGAACCAGCGAAAGGCGGAGATTGATACAACGTGGTATCAATCTCCGCCTTTATACAATCGGTTTATTATTTTTTGCCGCCTTTGAGGGCCTTCATGCGCTTTTCGTGGTCCAGAATGCGCTTGCGGATGCGCAGGCTCTTGGGGGTGACCTCCAGCAGCTCGTCATCCGCCAGGAACTCCAGGCACTGCTCCAGGCTCAGGGTCCGGTGGGGCACCAGACGCAGGGCCTCATCGCTGCCGCTGGCCCGCATGTTGGTCAGCTGCTTCTTCTTGCAGACGTTGACGGTGATGTCCTCCTGCTTGGGGCTCACGCCCACCACCATACCGGTGTAGACGGGGACGCCCGCGCCGATGAACAGCGCGCCCCGCTCCTGGGCGTTGAAGAGGCCGTAGGTGATGGACTCGCCGGTCTCGAAGGCGATGAGGCTGCCGGTGTTCCGGCGGCTCAGGTCGCCCTTGTAGGGGGCGTAGCTGTCGAAGACGGA
>ERZ779621.329-NODE-329-length-23552-cov-14.251607_pt1 | contig 23552 bp, 19 predicted proteins | sample MGYA00514215_ERZ779621 | MGnify/ENA primary metagenome ERZ779621 (study PRJEB29562, sample SAMEA4376715) | mouse gut metagenome | isolation source: Cecum | study: EMG produced TPA metagenomics assembly of the A DSS colitis mouse model was used to assess the...
GGTATGGAATGAAATTATCAAGATATGAGCAGGAGGTTGTCATCAATTTAAATGCCGATGAGGACGAGGCAACTGTTTACACAGCTAATCCGGTGTGGATACGAAAAATGGATAAGCTGTGTAAAGAGTTTCCAGAAGTAATCCGCTTAAAGTCATGGACGGAAGTAAGCAAGACTTACGTTCTGCCAAAAAACCTTGTCAGGATTGGAAAGCCAAGGACATTGAGCGAGGCGCAACTTAGGCATTTACAAGAGTTGCAGAATAAAATATAAAAATTCTCAAGATTGGGTGATAGCAGCTTTTAAGGATTGTTAAGGTTTCAGATAAAGACAGTTAAGATTTTAAATGCTATTATATGTGTCATAGGGAATAGCAGTATCCTAAAAGCTAAGAAGGAGAATGATCATGAAGAAATTATTAGGAGTTTTATTGACAATGGCTATGGTTATTATGATAGCATTATTTACAATGAATCAGGGAAAGGCAGCAAATGAAGATTTAATTGAGATAACGGATACAGTAAAAACTGTTGATATTGTTTTCGGTGGCGGAGATCTTTATGTGGAAACATGGGATAAGGAAGAAATTGGCTTTAAAGTTGAGAAAGGTCAAAACAGCAACGGATTTGACTATCAATGTTATGTAGAGGACAGCGTACTTTATGTAGATGGCTCACAGAAGACTGGAAATGCAGCAAAGAAAGGGGATAATAAAGTATATCTTTATATTCCAATAGATAAAAAGTTTGATGGATTTATATTGGTAAACGGAAATGCGGATGCTCATGTGGAAAATGTAAAATGCGAAAATCTTCAAATTGATGCAGCTATTGGGACAGTTGACATAGTGGGTTTTACTACTATTGATGCTAATATCATTTTGGGAATGGGGACAATAAATGCGGAAGGTAAAATTACAGGCAATGCCGATGTCTTGTGCAGCGCAGGAACTTTAAATGTAAAAGTTGCTGACGCAGAAAGTGACCATGACTATTTAATTAATACATCTTTCGGTAAAATTAACATTGGAAATACTTCTTACGGAATGATGAGTGAGAAGAAAATTATTAACGCCACATACAGTAAATTTGTCATAGAATGTGTTGCAGGTCAAATTAACTTTGAATTTGAAAATGATTAAATTAATATTGAGTGATTGTTTTAATGAAGAACGGATTATTTTAGGAGGAAACAAATGGATAAATCTATAGATGTTGTTATCAATACAAAAAAGTTATGTAAAAGTTATATAAATGGAGAGGTACAGCAGCACGTTATCAAGAACATGGATATTCAGCTTTTTAACAGGGATTTTACTGTTTTCATGGGACCGTCTGGTTCCGGAAAATCCACTCTGCTTCATATGCTTTCTGGAATGGACAGGGCAAGCATGGGGGAAATCTATTTTAAGGGCACTAATTTCACAAAATATTCTGAAAAGCAACTGGCACAGTTTCGGAGGATAAACTGCGGTTATGTTTTTCAACAGATTTATCTTATTAACAGTATGAATCTTATGGATAATGTACTGGTAAGCGGTCTGCTTGTAGGTAAAAACAAAAAGCAGATAGTACAAAGGGGAAAAGAACTGTTTATGGAAGTGGGACTTACAGAGAAAGAGTGGGTAAAATACCCTTCACAGATTTCAGGTGGACAAATGGGAAGGGTAGGGATTGTCAGGGCACTGATAAATAATCCTGAAGTTGTATTTGCCGACGAGCCAACGGGGGCACTTGATTCTGCGTCTGGAAAGGCAGTCTTAGATCTGTTGACAGAATTTAATCATAGAGGTCAGACTATCATTATGGTAACACATGATTTGAAATCCGCTTTAAGGGGAAACAGGATTCTTTACCTCAAGGATGGACGGATAGATGGTGAATGTGTGCTTGGAGCATATGAAGGCGAAACAGAAGAAAGGAAAGAGAAGTTGATTTATTTCCTCGAAAGGATGGGGTGGTAAAAGTATGGTAGAAAATACATTATTGCTAATCAAATCAAATATCAAAAAGAGCAGAAGAATTTCGATTGCTTTTTTTCTTTTCATTATGCTTACAGTATTGTTATACCATACAGGAAGCCAATTAACCGAAGGGTTTAAAAGGCAGTATCAGGAAAAAATCGTCGAAACAAACAGTGCTGATTTTGCGGCAACTCTGCCGTATGCTTTTTGTGAAAAATATCAGAATGAAATTATTGATTTTGGACAGGTGAATGAAGAAATATCAGAGATTGAAGTAATTGATGCAATATTATTGAAAAATTCAAATATCCAAGACGGTGATGGGGATTTAATTAATGGTGGATGGACTTTCAGGAATGCCAACAGGACGGAACAACTGTCTTGCCTAAAAATAGCAGAAAGGCTGGATGAGATGCCAGCAGATGGTATCTATGTGCCTTATGTGTGCAAAACATTCTTTGGTTTCCAGTTAGGCGATACGCTTAATATCTCATTCGGAAATAAGCAAGAATCGTTTACTATTGCAGGTTTTACAGAGGATGTGCTTTTTGGCAGCAGGTCATATCTTGCTTTTGATTTACCGGAAAGCCAATTTTATTCTTTAAGAGAGAAGGCAGGAGCAGATGCAGAGGCAGCGATTGTTTTAGTCAGGGCAGAGAGTAAAGCAGGCGAAGTATCAAATAAGTTTTCAGAGTTTATAGCCGAAAAAGGAAACGAAGTGGACTTCTATTCCAATTCTGATATAGAGTATGCCGAAAACAGTCGGAGCAATAATATCAATATTTATGTTGTGGTTATGAATGTTGCTTCACTGATAGGCATAATTGCCTGCTTTGTTGTCATTGGATTTCATATGAAAAATACGCTAGATAAGGATTCAAAAGAATTAGGAGCATTAAAGGCAATTGGTTATACAGGATCTTGGCTTGTAATGACATATGTTATACAATTTCTTTTGCTTGGGCTGCTTGGTTCTGTGGTTGGTGTTGCTGTTTCCGAATTCGTTATGCCTATGATTGTAGGGAGTATTGCTACAGATATTGGTTTTGTATGGAATACGGCATTTTTAGGGCAGAATGTAATATGGGATATTTTGGTTATTCTGGTAATGATTGGTGTTATTACTTTGTATTTGTCAAAGGGAATCATTAGGCTTAGACCAGTGGAGGCTTTTCAGGAAAGAACTGGTATATCCTGCTGTAAAAAAAGCAGGTTGACAGTAGAGAAAATGCCACTTCCTATAAATTTATCCATTTCACTAAAAATGATAGATTTTGAAAGAGTAAAAAGCATATTCATAAGTTTTACAATAGCTGTAATCATGTGTGTTGCTGGTTTTGCCGTTATTTTATATGCAAGGCTGGTAAAAGATGATGATGGACTGCTGCAGATCGTCGGTGCGGAGGTATACTCCGTAAATATTCAGGCGGTTATACCAGAAGAAACAAGGATAATAGCAAGTGGATTGGATAAACCGGAAGTGCGTAAGATTATGACCGCTATTGAGCCGGGGTCTTCAAGGCTTTTATGTGAAGGTACTGTGTACGCATCATTAGGTGTGTACAGTGATTATGGGGCATTGGAAAACCCTTCTGTATATTCAGGTCGTTATCCAAAACACGAGAATGAAGTTGCGATTTCAGGTAATCTGGCAAATGCATTAGATAAGAATATCGGAGATACAATAAAAATAAGTCAGATTTTTCAGGAAACGACAAAAGAGGAAGAATTTCTAGTTGTTGGTTTTACGCAGGGAACTTATACGGGAGGAATGGATATATATCTTACGATGGAAGGATTAAGGCTGATTGAACCGGAAGCAGAGTGGCAGACAATCCATGTCTATTTAGAAGCGGGTGTTGACACAGAGAAATTCTGCTCTGCACTGGAAGATGAATTTAAAGGCAGACTGTCATATGTTGGAAGTTTTGACCAGATATTTTACTCACAGTTTTCACCTATTGTTAGCAGTGTGTCGGCAATTGTATTCTTTATTATCATAATTATGCTATTGATTATTATAATTATGGGATATTTTGTGACAAATTCTATATTGTTGACACGAAAAGGGGATTTTGGGATAATGAAAGCATTAGGATATTCTACCAGACAGATTGTCGTTCAGACTGTGATGACATTTATGCTCTATATTGCAGTCGGAAGCATCATAGGCAGTATTTTCTTATACTGTTGTTCCAATATCCTGATAGTAACCTTGTTTAGCGGAATGGGCGTTCATAAAATTGTGTTTGCGTTTCCGGTAATCTGGATTGTTTCACTCATATTATGTGCAGAATTGGTTGGTGCGTTTACCGCAGTTGTATCGGCATTAAAAATCAGAAAAATCGTTCCCTGTAATCTTATAAGGGCGGAGTAAGACACCGACGTATCTGCTGCAAGAAAGGATATGATATATTTGACATATGATTGTCTGATTGTTGAAGATGAGAAGCCTTTAGCAGAAAACACCTGTAAATACTTAAATCTGTCGGGAATTCGTTCAGAGGCGGTATTTAGTGTAGAGGGATATTATGAATTTATGGATGCCAATACTGCACGCATGATTTTACTTGATATCAATCTTGGGGATGGATGTGGATACAATTTATGCAAGCAGATAAGGGAGGAAACACAAATTCCTATTGTGTTCATCAGTTCTCAAACAGGAGAAGAAAGTATATTATTGGCGTTAAATGTCGGTGGAGATGATTTTATATGCAAACCGTATTCATTGCCGATTCTTTTGGCTAAAATTAAGGCTGTGTTACGAAGATACTCTGTAAAAGAAGAAAATGGGATTGTTTCTTTTGGAGAATGTGAAGTAAATATGGAAGAAGAAACGGTACTAAGAAAGGGGAAGTCGGTTTCGTTGAAAAGGATGGAAAAGAAACTGCTTCTCCACCTTATAAAAAACAGGAACAGAGTAGTTGAAAAAGAGGAACTTTTCAAAGAGGTATGGCAGGAAGATTATGTTGGCGATGGAACATTGAATGTCCATATAAGGAAACTGAGGGAGAAGATTGAAGAAAATCCTTCCAATCCTGCCTATATCATCACAGAGTATGGGAAGGGCTATATTTTCGTATTAAAGGAGAAGTAAGGTGAAGCGTTTTATTGCTGAAACTGTTTGCTTTTATCTTTTGGCTTGTGTATTGCTGATATGTTTATTTTCTGATGATTCAGGGAGCAAAATAAAAAATGCAGAGGTCAATGATATTGTTTTTACAATTAAAAAATATTATCCAGATGTAGACTCTGCAATAAATATATTGCAAGGATATGAAACTGACTATATAGTGATTGGAGAAGATGGCAAAGAGGTAGGGGCATCAAGGCAGGAACTTGTTACAGATTATAATTATGATTATGTACATAGGGATTATAGTGTTGAAATATTAAAAGATGGAAAGATTCAGGGAAAAATAATATTTATCAATAAAGAGCCTGATACAAAGAAGAAATACCAGCTATTTTGTGTCATTATCATTATGCTATTTTTGCTGAAAGACATATTAACAGTTCTATATTTGAGAAAAAATGTACTATATCCAGTAAAGAAAATAAATGAATTTGCAAGGCTGATTTCAAAAGGAAATTTGGATATTCCGGTTGGCAGGGTTGATTGTAGCTTTTTTGGGGAATTTTCAGAAAGTTTTGATATTATGAGGGAAGAATTGGTTTATGCAAAAAAGAAGGAACAGGAAGCCGATAAGCAGAGGCGGGAAGTGATCGCTTCTATCAGTCATGATATTAAAAATCCGGTTGCTTCAATTCAGGCAATTGCAGAATATCAGTTCTTTACGATTGATTCAAAGGAGTTACAGCAGGAGTTCCGAACAATTATAGAAAAGGCGAATCAGATTAACGGGTTAGTTAAAAACCTGCATACAAGTACAATTAACGATTTAGAGAAACTTGAAGTAAATCCGGAGGCAGTGGAATCTTCCAAAATAGAAAAGGCTCTCCGGCAGGCTGATTTCAAAAAACGTATAGAAAATTTTGCAATACCTGAATGTTTAATTATGATGGATAAAATACGTTTTTCACAAATTACTGATAATGTTGTATCAAACAGTTATAAATACGCTGATACAGAAATTGAGGTTAGGTCATATTTTGAAGACAATTATTTATGTGTTTGTATAAAGGATTTTGGAAATGGAGTAAAAAAGGAAGAAGAAGTTTTCCTGACACAAAAATACTTTCGAGGAAACAATGCTAAAGAAAAAGAAGGTTCAGGAATGGGGCTGTATATAGCGGAATACCTTATGAAGGGCATGGGTGGAAAGCTGATATGCTGTTCTAAGGAAAATGAGTGGTTTGAAGTAAAATTATGTTTGGCATTAGTATCTTAGTTCATTTGAAATAAAAAGAGGATAGGTGGGTGCTCATGGGAAAATAATGATTTTATCGTTTACTGAAGATGAAGGGAATATTTATAAGAGAATACTGGAAGTCATAAATAATTGTGAAAGTTTTGAATGGTGCAATGTATCTCAAAATATAGAAGTTATCCATGCTGGAGCATTAGAAATTGATTTGATGGAAAGATGTGTTTCAGTAGACAGCGTTGAGGTTAAGTTAACAAATACAGAATTTGAAATTCTATATTTGTTAGTAAACAATCCTGGTAGGGTATTCAGTAAAGAGCAAATATATGATATTATCTGGCAGGAGCCATATTCCGGTGATTATAATATTGTTATGAGCCATATCCACAACATAAGAGAGAAAATAGAGGGTAATTCCAAAAATCCAATTTATATACAAACAGTTTGGGGGATTGGCTATCGGTTCAATAAAAATTTAAGAAAAGCCACAAAGAGCAATTAAGAGTAAAAATCTTAGTTGCTTTTTTATATTTATTAACAGCGCTACAGGCAGAGAGGAAGTGAAAAAATGAGTGAAAATAAACCAACACGCAGAGATGTGATTGATGCGGAATTAAAGAAAACAAGAGCCGAACTTGCCGTTGCAAAACACAGGGAAGCGAAGCTCCGCAATCAGATAAAAGGCATGACGGAAAAGGAACGCCGACACCGCAACATTGTATGGGGAAGCCATTTTGAATATCTTCTCAGGGAAAAGCTGAATGTTTCAAAAGAACAGCTTGCCACGCTTGATGATGATAGCATAAAGGACATTCTAAATACACTGTTTTCGGACTTAGCCTTCCGCTGGACTATGCAGAATATTTTGGTAGAAAAAGCAAAGCCACAATCCCCGACAGAAATGAATAAAGAACATTCATAGGAATTATCTGCCGAAACGTGGAGGTCAGCGTTATAAAACTTTGTGGGCAGATAAAGGCTGCTTTTTAGCCTTTATCTGAACGCAAATGTTCACAAAGCGAAGCAGGCTTCGCTTCAGGGTAGGGCGGAACGCCCGTAGGGGAATTGTGTAGGGCAGCTTGCTGACCTTTTCCCCTGTTGTCTGACGCAAGGCAGGCAAAGCCCCGCAGGGCGCACACACGCGAAGCGTGTATAAGTGCGCCCTTGTCAAACGTAGCAAAGCTACGTTTTCCGTCGGGGATAGAAAAAGCAGAAAAAGGAGGGAATACATATAAGCACGAAAATGATACACCTTAATGCAAAGATTATCAGCAGGGGTGGGGAAAAGCCGCAGTCGGCTGTGGCTTCTGCCGCATACCGGAGCGCAACAAAAATTTACTGCGAATACGATGGGGAAGTAAAAGACTTTTCAAGGAAAGGTCATGTGATATATTCTGAAATCCTACTGCCTGAATATGCGCCGAAAGAATTTGCTGACCGTTCCGTTTTATGGAACGCAGTTGAAAATTTTGAAAAAGGGAGCAGGGCGCAGCTTTCAAGGGAAATTGAATTTTCACTGCCCTATGAACTGGATGCGGACGAACGGTTAAAGGCGGCGAAAACGCTTGCAGGATTTTTCAGGGATAAGGGAATGGTCGTTGACATGAACCTGCACAATCCTGACCATGAGAATCCGAACCCGCACTGTCATCTCATGCTCACCATGCGCCCGTTTGAAAAAGACGGAAGCTTTGTCAAAAAGAAATGCTGGAGGGAATATGACCTTGATAAAAACGGTCAGAAAATTCCAACTCCCAAAGGAAATGATTACAAATCACATAAGGTTTATGCCACTGATTGGGACGATAAGGGAAACGTGGAAAAATGGCGGGCATTGTGGGCAGATATTGAAACTGATTTTTATAAAAAGAACGGCTATGAGATAACGGCGGAACACCGTTCTTTTGAAAGACAGGGAATAGACCTTTTGCCGACAATCCACATGGGTGCGGCAGTGACCGCAATGGAACGCAGGGGCATTAAGACGGAAATCGGCAACATGAACAGGGAGATTAAAAAAATCAATGACCTCATCATATCCAGTATGGAGAATATTGAGCGCCTTACGGATAAAATTGCTTTTCTTGAAAAAGAGAAAAAATCGGCTGGACAGGAGAAAGAAAATGAAGCGGTGTCGCAGGAAAAGAAAGATGAAAGCCTGATTGAAATTTTGATGGAATGGCAGAAAAACCGCAGTGCATTTATTCAGGACAACAATATCCGGCAGCGCACAGACACGAAAACAGGCAACATAAAAGATTTTTCCTCTATGGTGTTATTCCTGCAATCGCACAATATTGAAACGTTTGAAGATTTGCGCAGGCTGACGGAGGAAACCAAGAAGCGGCGAAGCGACAACATTCACAGACAGCGTGAATTAAATGCAAAGCTGAAAAAGATGTCCAATATCGTGGACATTTATCAAGCCTACAAGCCGTATGCGGAATACCTGAAAAAGTATGAAAGTCTTTCCGGCAGGCAGAAACAGTCTTATTATGACAAAAATGCAGATAAAATTGAAACTGCCCTCTCCTACCGCACAGGATTGAAAAATATGAGCGGTACGGATAAGCTGCTTCCGAAAACGTGGAAAAAGGAACTTGAGGGATTGAAAGCGGAAAGCGCAAGAATAAGACAGGATTTAGCGGAGAATGATGCCATTCTTGGGGAACTTGCGGAGATTGTGGACAAGGCGGCAATGGTTCAGAGGTATAAAACAAAACAGAATGAAATACTTCCCAATCTTGGGGAGAAAAAAAGCGCAAAAAAGGAAAGGGGTAATTATGGCAGAGAATAAGAAATATTATTTTCTCAAGCTCAAAGAGGATTTTTTTGACCAGCGTGAGATTGTGGTATTGGAAGGTTCAAAAGACGGCATTTTGTATGTGAATATCCTGCTCAAGCTGTACCTGAAATCATTACAGCATAACGGGAAACTGCTCTTAAACGAGATGACGCCGCTTTCAGCGGAGATGATAGCACTGCTTACAAGACATGAGGCAGGCACAGTTGAGAGGGCAATGCGGGCGTTTATGCAGCTTGGTCTTGTGGAAGTCTTGGAGGACAACATCTTTTATATGCCGGAAATTCAGGAAATGACGGGGAAAGGTTCGTCCGATGGGGAACGCAAGGCAAGATACCGCAGGCAGAAAGCGGAGGAGAATATGCTGCTTTTGACAGACAAAAATACTGACATAGGACACAATCGGGACAATGTCCCACCTTTGTCCCAATTCTGTCCACCAGAGATTAGAGATAAGAGTATAGAGAATAGAGATAAGAACTTAGATAAAAGAGAGAGTAAGGAACAGGGGCAGTTCCTGAGAGAAAAAGGCACTCTCCCACGCCCTTATGGGAAATATGGGAATGTCATTCTTACGGATGGGGAACTGGAAACGTTGAAAAATGACTTTCCGGCAGATTACCTGTCCATGATAGAACATTTATCGGAATACATGGAATATTCAGGAAGAACATATAAAAACCATTTAGCCACTATGGAATGCTGGAAAAGAGCGGACTTGAAAAAAGAACGGGAAACAGGGAGTGGGTATTCTTATAATGGCAGTTTTAAGGAGGGTGACAGCTTATGATCGGTGCGGTTGTTGATGAAGTGTTGAAAGAAATGGAAAATGCCAAAAATGAGGGAATGAAAGCGTCTGACGATTACATGGATACTGAAACGGGGCTTTTGATGTGTGGAAAATGCCATACAAAAAAACAGAAAAAAATCTCATTCTTGGGAGTGGAGCGTGTTGTCGGCTGTCTTTGCCAGTGTGCGGCAGAGGAAATGGAGAGGGAGCGTGAAAAACACAGGGAGGAGGAAGAACTTCTGCATATCCGTCAGATGAAAAGTGCAGGATTGCAGGACAGCACTTTTTTTGATTACACGTTTGCAAACTGTGATGAAACGCACCCTTGCATCCAATATGCACGCCGCTATGTAGGGAATTATGCAGAATTTCAGAAAAACGGGCAGGGGTTATTGTTCTGGGGCAACGTGGGAACAGGCAAGACATTCCTTGCAGGCTGTATTGCCAATGCGCTCATGGAAAAGAATATCCCTGTGCTGATGACAAGTTTCCCGAAACTGTTAAATGCGCTCGGAGGACTGTACAGCGGCGAAAAGAATGAATACCTGAAAAGCCTGAACCAGTACAGGCTTCTTATCATTGACGATTTAGGCGTGGAACGTGACACTCCCTATGTGCTGGAAACGGTTTATCTTGTGATTGATGAACGCTACAAAAGCGGGAAACCGTTTATCATTACAACAAACCTGTCACTGGAAGAACTGCGCAATCCGGCAGATTTGGAACATGGGCGCATCTATGACCGTATCATGGAGAGATGTGTTCCTGTTGCTTTTTCAGGGAAAAATTACCGGACAGACAAAGGAAGGAAGAACATGGAGAATGCTGCGGGCATTTTAAAGGCATAAAATATAACAGTAACTTGTGGATATGGCAGCGCCAATAAGTCCGTATCCTTGTACAGCGTCAGGGCAATTACGGAGAAATCTGTACTTGTCTTTATTTTTGCAGAAGATAAGGCAGTACAGGCGGAAAGGAAATAAATATGGGTAACATGACAGGTAATTGCACCGATACAAAAGCAGGCATTACAGTAAAAACAGTTTTTGACGGAAAACAGAGCGGACAGCAGGCATTTATGAAGCTGATACAAAGACAATACCGTATCAGTGGGGTAGATATACAAAATACTTATATTGATAAATCAGCACATAGTATTGATAAAACACAATATACAGACTATACTAAAGACAGTGAAGCAAATGTTGGCGGTACAACTGTTGGTTTTGCGGAAAACGGAGGACAGCATGATGGATTCTAATTTCGCAGCATTACAACAGCTTCACAGCAGTTTACGGGTTGCCATATACTGCAGGCTCTCAAAGGACGATAACCTTGACGGGGAAAGCGCAAGCATACACAACCAGCGTGATATGCTGGAAACATGGTGTCAGGAGCATGGTTTTACCGTTGCGGGCGTGTACGCTGATGACGGGTATTCCGGTTTATACATGGACAGACCGGATTTCCAGAGAATGTTAGCCGACTGCAAACAGGGCAAGATTGACATTGTGGTAACTAAGGATATGTCAAGGCTTACCCGGAACAGCACACATTCGGGACAGTTGAGGGACGAATTTTTCCCAAAACACCATATCCGCTACATAGGCGTGACAGACGGCGTGGATACGGGGAAAGATGATGACCTTATCGCATTCCGCAGTGTTTTCAACGAGATTTACTCAAAGGACATCGGAAAAAAGGTACATTCCTCTTATGTCATCAAGGCGAAAAAGGGTAAGTTTACCGGATGCGTTGCACCGTTCGGCTATATGAAGTCACCGGAAGATAAAAACTTCCTGATACCGGACAAAGATACCGCTTGGATTGTGCAGAAGATATTCGGGTGGGCGGCTGAAGGGCATGGCACGAACTGGATCAGGCGCAGGCTTGAGGAAGAAAAAATCCCCGCACCCTGCTGGTGGAACAGGAAGAAAGGCTTGCGCAACCATGTGAGCAAGTGGGAAAAAGAGTATGGGGAAAATGGCAGATATATGTGGGATTTCTCCACAATCAAGCAGATACTCGCCAATCCCGTCTATATTGGAACGATAGCGTCACAGAAAGCGGACTACCGTTTCAAGGTCGGCTGGATTGGGGATAAAAAGCCGGAGGAATGGATTCAGGTGGAGAACGTGCATGAGCCGCTTGTGGATATGGATACCTACAATCTTGTGCAGGAAAAAGTGAAAATGCGCAAAAGACCGGACGCATGGGGCAACTATGGGATATTTGCAGGGCTTGTCAAATGTGGGGAATGCGGCAGCACCATGAACCAGCGTGTGGCAAATGCAAAGGCAAAAACAAGGATACTGACCTGTGCAAAGTATAACCGTTACGGTGTGGCGCATTGCAGCCAGCACCGGTTGGAGCTTGACACGCTGTATCAGATTGTTTTGGAGCAGATACGCTCCTGTGCGGCTCTCGCTCTTGCAGATGAAACGAAAGTCATGGAGGAACTGCGGAAAAGCTGCCAGTGTGACAGTGAGGAAGAAAGCAGGCGCATAAAAGTAAACCTTTCCGAGAGTGAGCGCAGGCTCTCCGAACTGGATTCGCTGGTTTCAAAACTCTACGAGGACTGGGTGGCGGGCAGGATTAACGAAACGAATTTTACCCGCATGATGGAGAAAGCACAGACTGAACAGGAAGCCTTGCAGAAAAAGGCGGATACGATGCGTGAGCGTCTTAACAGGGCGGCAAGGGAGCAGGAGGACAATTCAAAATGGCTTTCACTGATTAGGCAGTATGCCGACATTAAGGAACTTGACAGGGAAATGTTACATTTGCTCATCAAAGAGATTGTTGTCCATGAAGATATGGCAGAGGGAAAACGCAACACAACAGTGGAGATACACTTTAATTTTATGAAACAGGGAAGCCAGCTAACGGTAAAAAGTTAGGCTGATGCTTTCAAAAATCGCATACAGGGGAATAAGGTTTATCCCCTGTGGCGGAGGAATATCTGCAAAACACAATCAAATCTTGAAGTTTCACAATCATTTCGATTATTATTCAACTATTTAGGTATGACACAGCTTATGGCGGGCGGAGGAATTGTAATCGTGGCGCAGACGGTGATTCCACAGCTTACGAGTCTGTTCTCATAATTCATGGGGGCGATCATTGACAAAATCACTGAATTTATAAAGGAAATGCTGCAAGGGTGGGTGCTTGGCAACCTCGAAACGATGTTCACGGACGTGAATACAAAAGTGGGCGAGATTGCAGGGGAAGTCGGGCAGACACCCAGCGCATGGAACGGAAGTATTTTTTCCATGATCCGCAACCTTTCAGAAAATGTCATGATACCCATAGCGGGGCTAATCATCAGCGCAATTTTGTGTTATGAGCTGATAACGATGGTAATGGACAAAAACAATATGCACGAGGTAGGGAGTGAGTTTTTCTTCCGCTACCTCGTGAAAGCGTGTGTTGCAGTGATGCTCCTCAGCAAGACTTTTGACATCACAATGGCTATTTTCGATGTGGGCAACCATATCGTGACCAATGCGGCGGGTGTCATATCAGGCTCCACGAGCATTGACGTGACCACCACGCTGACTACCATGTTCAACAACCAGCTTTCCACTATGGGCATTGGCGAACTGATCGGGCTTGGGATAGAAACCATGATTGTCAGCTTATGTATGAAAATCATGTCCGTCCTCATCACCGTCATTCTATACGGGCGCATGATAGAGATATACCTTTACATTTCAGTGGCTCCGGTTCCCTTTGCAACTTTAAGCAACCGGGAATGGGGCAGCATCGGAAACAACTATATCAAGGGGCTTTGCGCCCTTGCATTTCAGGGATTTTTCATTATGGTCTGTGTCGGCATTTATTCGGTACTTGTTGCCAGCGTTACGGTTGCGGGCAACCTGCACACAGCCCTCTGGTCGGTGGCGGCTTATACCGTTATCCTGTGCTTCAGTTTATTTAAGACAGGATCGCTTGCCAAAAGTGTGCTGAATGCCCATTAGACCGTTATTTTATAGTATCAGCAGGAAGGAGGAAACACCGGAAATGAAAAATATCCGGTCACAATGCTTATGGCTATATCAGTAGCAGTGCCAAAAGATTTAAGCGGCATCAAGACAAAGGTAGCGATGAACCTTACCAAACGCCAGCTTATCTGCTTTGGGAGCGCCGCAGCGGTGGGGATACCCTTTTATCTTGTGACAAAGGGAGTGTTAGGCACACAGGCTTCGGCGCTCATCATGGTAGCGCTCATGCTGCCTTTCTTCTTTTTGGCAATGTATGAAAAAGACGGCTTCCCGGCAGAGAAGATTTTATACTTCATGGTGCGGCAGAAGCTGCTCACGCCGGGGATACGTCCCTATAAATCGGAAAACCTCTACAAGAAGCTGGAGGAGAGGGAAAAAATAAAGAAGGAGGTGCGTTATCTTGAAGAAAAAGCCGCAGGGCAGCAAAGCCAAGCCGAAAGCGGGGCTTAATTTTTCTGAAAAGAAACGGTTAAGGGAGTTAAAAAGCGCCCTTGCCGGGAACGACAAAAAGGCGGAGATACCGGACACAGCGCAGAAAACAATCACATTTAAGAAGATGTACCGTGACGGCATCTGCCAGGTATCTTCCGGTTACTATACAAAAATGGTCGAGTTTTTCGACATCAACTATGACCTTCTGGAGATAGAGGATCAGGGAGAGATTTTAGAGGAATACAGCAGGCTTATCAATTACTTTGACCCGTCCATAAAGTTCCAGTTGTTTCTGTTCAACAGGCAGGTCAACGAGCAGACATTGATAGACCAGTTTGACATACCCTTGCAGGGTGATGAATTTGACGATATCCGTGAGGAATACACGGAAATGTTAAAGAAACAGGCGGCAAAGGGAAACAACGGGATCATCAAATCAAAATATCTTATTTTTGGCATCGAGTGCAAAGGGTATAAGGAAGCAAAGGCGAAGATGGGCAGCATAGAAGCTGATGTCATCAAGAATTTCCTGAACCTCGGCACCCATGCCAGAAGCCTTGACGGGAAGGAGCGCCTGCGTGTCCTGCATGAGTATTTCAATCAGGACACAATGGAGCCTTTCCGTTTTTCGTTCAAAGAATTGTCGGAGTCGGGAAAGAGCGTAAAGGACTACATAGCGCCGCCGGGGTTTGATTTCCGCTATCCGAGCCGTTTTAAGACCGGGAAGATGTACGGGAGCGTCCACTATCTCGACATTATTGCGCCGAGGTTCAATGACGAGCTGTTAAAAAAGCTACTTGACATTGATGATAACCTTACGGTCACGCTGCATATGCAGACAATGGACCCGGTAAAGGCAATCAAGATGTTAAAAGGCGCACTTACGAACATTCAGAAAATGAAGATTGAGGAACAGAAGAAGGCAGTGCGTTCAGGATATGACATGGACATTCTGCCTACGGACATCATCACTTACGAAAAGGATACCTTAGAGCTGCTTGACGATCTGAACACCAGCAACCAGAAGATTATCAAGATGACATTCCTCATTACCTGCTTTGGCAGGAGTAAGAAGGCGCTTGAAAACATCACGCAGAGGGTGTCCGGCATTATCCAGCAGGCAAACTGCAATTTAAGGTGTATGCAGTATTTACAGGAGCAGGGGCTGATGGCGAGTGCGCCGATTGGCTGCAATGATACGGGGATTGAGCGTGTGCTTACCACAAAGAGTACGGCGATACTTGTACCATTCTGCACACAGGAGCTTTTCATGCCTGCCCCGGCGATTTATTACGGTCTGAACGCACTTTCCAACAACATGATTATGGCAGACAGGAAGAAGCTCCGAACGCCAAACGGGGTAATCCTCGGCACACCCGGCTCCGGGAAGTCTTTCTCCGCAAAGAGGGAGATTTTATCCTGTTTCCTTATGACAGGGGACGATGTGATCGTCTGTGACCCGGAGGGAGAATATTTTGCCCTTGTGGGTGCGCTTAACGGGCAGGTGGTAAGGCTTGCCACCAATTCAAAGGACTACTTAAACCCGATGGACATTCAGCTTTCCCATAAGAATGACCGGGAAGCGTTAAAGCTGAAATCTGATTTTATCATAACGCTGTGCGATCTGATAGCCGGAGGGAAAAACGGTCTTGAAAATGATGAAAAAGGCATTATCGACACCTGCATCAAACATATCTATGACAGGTATTTTGCAGAGCCAAAACCGGAGAATATGCCAATACTGGAGGATTTATATAATGCCCTGCTAAAGTATGAGCCGAAGGACGTAGCCCCGGAGATGCAGAAGGAAGCGAAGCAGAAAGCGGTGCGTATCGCAAACAGCCTTGTTTTGTATGTGCATGGTTCGCAGAATTATTTCAACCACCGTACAAACGTGGATTCACAGAACAGGATTATGTGCTTTGACATCAGGGATTTGGGCAACCAGCTCAAAGAGCTTGGGATGTTAATCGTGCAGGATGCAGTCTGGAACCGTGTTTCGCAGAACAGAGAGCGTAAGATTGCCACAAGGTACTACTGTGATGAATTCCATCTGCTTTTGAAAGAAAGGCAGACAGCAATCTATTCGGTGGAGATTTGGAAAAGGTTCAGAAAATGGGGCGGCATACCGACAGGATTGACGCAGAATGTGGGTGATTTTTTGAAATCGGAGGAAATCGAGGGCATACTCGGAAACTCCGATTTTGTTTATCTTCTCAACCAGAACGCAAAGGACCAGGCGATACTTGCCGACAAGTTAGGGCTGTCAGAGAAACAGCTTGCCCATGTGACCAATTCAGAGCCGGGAAGCGGGCTTATCCTGTTTGACAACGTGGTTATCCCGTTTGTTGACAAGTACCCGGCAGACACAAAAACTTTTGCGATCATGAACACAAGACCGGAGGAAAGCGTAAAACAGGGGGAAAATGACGGGGAAAGCGGGGTGTCGGAAGATAAAAGCTGATGAGATTATCAACGGTGACTGCCTCTGTGTCCTGAAAGAAATGCCGGACGAGAGCGTCCACTGCTGTGTCACATCGCCGCCTTATTACGGGCTTCGTGATTACGGCATAGAGGGGCAGGTCGGCAGGGAAGCAGCGCCGGAACAGTATATCAGGAAACTGACGGAAATTTTTTCGGAGGTTTACCGTGTACTCAGGGCTGACGGAACCTGCTGGCTGAATATTTCTGACACATACTGCGGAACGGGGAGCAAGGGAAAATGTACAGACCCAAAGAACCCGGAGGGGAGGAATGGTCAGAAAGATTCCATAGCACAGAATGTGGAGGGGTGCAAGCACAAGGACTTAATCGGTATCCCGTGGATGCTGGCATTTGCGCTAAGAAACAGCGGGTGGTATCTGCGGAATGATATTGTCTGGCAGAAAGGGAACGCCATGCCGGAAAGTGCAAAGGACAGGCTGACACGCAGCTACGAGCATATTTTCCTGCTTGCCAAGTCGCAGAAATATTATTTTGATGCGCCGGCGATTGCGGAGCCGATAGCGGCAGACACAGCGAGACGATACATGGGAGGGCGTGGAAGCAGTCATAAATATTCTGATGAAGTGCCGGGGCAGGCAGGGGTGCAGAGTTTTAATAAGCCCCGGCAGGCGGGGGAAATCAAGGAAAGCGATATTTCCCCCGTCAGGAACTGCCGGGATGTGTGGCTGATTAACACAGTGCCTTACCGTGGAAAGCATTTTGCGGCATATCCCCCGAAGCTGGCGGAGAGGTGCATACTTGCAGGCTGTCCGGAGGGCGGCATTGTCCTTGACCCGTTTTTCGGAAGCGGCACAACCGGGCTTGCTGCATTAAAAAACGGCAGGCATTATATCGGGATTGAGCTGAATGAGGAATACTGCGTCCTTGCAGGAGAACGGATTGGAGGCGGATATGAAAATCGGGCTGATTGATGTGGACGGACACCGTTTCCCTAACCTCTGCCTGATGAAGCTGTCCGCTTACCATAAAGCAAGGGGCGATACGGTGGAATGGTACGACAGAACGAAATGGTATGACCTTGTATATATGAGCAGGGTATTCACGGATACCTATTCCAAAGATTATGAAGGGAGCATAAAGGCTTACCACGTCATAAAAGGCGGCACAGGGTACGGTCTTGACAATAAGCTGCCTGATATTGTGGAACATATGCACCCGGATTATGGGCTGTACCCGGAATTTGCAGGAACAGCCTACGGTTTTCTTTCCAGAGGATGCCCCCGTGGGTGCGGATTCTGCATTGTGGGGGAAAAGGAGGGAAGAAAGACGGAAGCGGTGGCTGACCTGTCAGAATTTTGGGACGGGGAAAAAGAAATCAAGCTCTTAGATGCAAATATTTTAGCCTGCCCGGATTGGGAGAGGCTCTTAGGACAGCTTGCAGACAGCGGGGCAGACGTTGATTTTACGCAGGGGCTTGATATACGGCTGGTTACGCCGGAAAAAGTGGCGGCATTAAACAGAATCAATACAAAAATGCTGCATTTTGCATGGGATAACCCGGAAGATGACCTGATACCGTATTTTAAGAAGTTTTTAGAGCTTACAACGGTAAAGGACAAGCGAAAAAGACGTGTCTACGTCCTTACCAACTATGGCAGCACCCATGAACAGGATTTGTACCGTGTCTATACGCTGCGTGATCTGGGTTATGACCCGTATGTGATGGTGTATGAGAAACCGACAGCGCCGGAGGAAACCCGGAAGATGCAGAGGTGGGTAAACAATAAATGGCTGTTTTATTCTGTAAAGGATTTTAAGGATTATGACCCAAAAGGGTACAGAAAAGGTCAGCCATTGGATAACAGATAAAAATGGAGGAGTTTGAATGGCAGAAAAAAAGAAAAAGCAGACGGCTGAGTTTGCAAAAGATGAAAATGCTTTTGCCAGCGGTGTCTCCGCAAAGAAAAATTCTGTTGAAAATAAGGAAAAGCAGAAACAGTCCGGCGCACACCAGCCGAGGGATGCAGATACAACTTCTGGACATAATGTCCAGAAGTTTAAGCAGCCAGAATCTGCTAATGGTTCTGTAAAGCAGAATGTTTCAAAGCAGAAAGACAGACCGGACAGTGCCGGTGTGCGGGATAACCGCAGCGGTTTTCAGGGCGAAACATGGAAAAATACCGGACAGAAAGCAAAATCCAGTCAGAAAAAACGCAGACAGCAGGGGAAGTTCCGGAAAGAAAACAGTCTTACGGGACAGAAAGAGAAGCCTGACAGTAACAATGCTGACAGTAAAACAGAAAGCGGTTTTTCAAAGGAGCAGAATGCCTTTACGGAGGATAGCGGGGGCGGACAGACCGAAGAAACAAAAGAGTCCGGGGACGATTACCGCCGCAGGGACACTTACCACCAAAGCGAAAAAAAGGGCAGATACCGCAGGCGGGAACATCAGGACAGGGAACGCACGAAAACATCTGATTTCGGGCGTGATTTCCAGACAAAGGATTATGATTTCACAGAAAAAAATACCTTTGCAGAGAGTGCGGAGCCGGAGTTTCATGGAAGCAAAAAATTAGACAGGCTGCAAAAAAAAGCGGAGAAAGCCGGGAAAAAGACCGAAGCCGCAAGGAGGAAGCTGCCAAAGAAAAGGGAGTATTCCTTAGAGCGTGTTTTTGATGAAAAAACGGGCAGGGCAAGATATGTGCTGACCGCAGTGGTAAAGGAAAAGCCTTTCAAGGAGGATAACCCGTTAAAGAAGATTGCGGGCAGAGCCGGATCAGAGTTTACCAATTATGCACATGGCAAGGTTGCCGAATCTGAAAAGGAAAATTCTGCGGTGGAGGGCGCACACAAGACGGAACAGAAAGCCGAAGATACCTACCGATTTGTGAAGCGGCACTATAAGAGCAAAGAACAGCGGCAGCGTAAGAAAGTGGCGAAGCTGGAGAAAAAACAGTTTAAAAAGGAGGTCAGTTTCCGCTACCAGAAGTTTTTGGAAGAAAATCCGGAAATGCAGGAAAAGACCTTAAAGAAACAGTTGCAGAAAAGGATGCAGAAACAGCGCATCAAGCGTGAGTATGCAAAGGCAAGGCGGGCAGGGCAGGCGGCGAAGAATACGAAGGAAGCGGCGGTTAAATCAGCTAATTTTACCACAACAGTTGCAAAGAAATTACAGGAGATAGCGGCAAAACACGCCTCACTCCTTGTGACAGTTGCAGCTTTTGGGGTTCTTCTCATTATGATAATGACTTCCATATCGTCCTGCGGGGCAATGTTCTCGGAGGGCATGAGTACCACGCTGGCAGGAAGCTACATGAGCGTCCCGGCAGAGATTGACGCTGCGGATTTAGCTTTTTCGGAGCTTGAAATGGAATTGCAGAAAGAGGTTGATTCCATAGAAACGGATTACCCGGACTATGACGAATACCGCTATAACCTTGATGCAATCGGGCATGACCCGTTTGCGCTCATCAGCTACCTTTCCGCAGTCCATACGGAATTTACGGCGGCAGACGTGCAGGGCGAGATCGAGAGCCTTTTTGACGAGATGTATGAGCTGACCTTAAACCCTACAACGGAAACAAGGACAAGGACAGTTACAAAGACAGGCACACGCACCGTAACCAATGCTGATGGCACGACAAGTACGGAAACTTATACTTATGAGGAGGAAGAAGAATATACCGTAACCATACTGGAAGTCACGCTGACCGCAAAAGACTTAAACGTGGTCGCTGCCGGACACATGGACAGCGAACAGAAAGAGATTTTTGCACTTTATAATGAAACGCATGGACTGACACAGCAGTTTTACACACCTTTAGATTTATATTGGTATAACTATGTGAGCAGCTATTACGGCTACCGCATCAATCCTGTAACGGGGGCTGAACAGTTCCACAGGGGCGTTGACATTGCAGTGCCGACAGGAACAGGTGTCCTTGCGGCGATGGATGGCACAGTCACGACAGCCGCTTATGACAGTTATTATGGGAATTATGTCGTGATTGAGGACAGCAAAGGATACTGCACCAAGTATGCCCACATGGACACGTTAAGCGTCAGTGCGGGGCAGGCTGTGAAGCATGGAGATACCATAGGGACAACGGGGAACACGGGGAGCAGCACCGGAAGCCATCTGCATATCGAATGTCTGTATAACGGGGAGTATTATAACCCGTTATTTTATTTTGAAGCAGGGGAAGGGACGCTCTATGGGGAAACGCCAGCGTCTGGAAGCGGCGGGGGAAATGCCATACCGCCTGATTCCTATGATGATGCGGCAGTGCAGGCACTGATGGAAGAAGCCGCAAAATATCTGGGCTATCCGTATGTATGGGGCGGTTCAAGCCCGTCCACCAGCTTTGACTGTTCCGGCTTTGTCTGCTGGGTGTTTACCAACAGCGGGGTGCATAACCTGCCACGGACTACGGCGCAGGGCATTTATGACCAGTGTACTCCGGTTTCGGCGGCAGATGCGAAAGCGGGGGACATTATCTTTTTTACAGGCACTTACAACTCGGCAGGAGCTGTGAGCCATGTGGGGATTTATTGCGGAAACGGCGTGATGATTCACTGCGGTGACCCGATCAAATATGCCAGCATCAATACGTCTTACTGGCAGAGTCATTTTTATGCGTTTGGTCGCTTATCAGGAAATTAAATGTCCAGTGACAATTAAGTTTGATAATTTTGCAATAAAGATTGATAATTTACAACTTTGTTTGATAAAAATGGCTTCACAAAGAAATTGACAATTATGATTGATAAAACTCAAAGAAAATGACAATTAAAGTTGATACAAACGGAGATTTCGTGGCACTTAAAGGAGCATGGTTCTTATTATGCTTCTTTGCTTTTCTGCAACATGGCTTCGTGATATTAAGTTTTGGAGTAAATTATCAAACTTAATTGTAATTATGGAGCTTATTATTATCAAACTGTTTTGCAAAAAGACATTAAAAAAGCATTTTAGATTGCGGAAAGGAGAGCAAATGTGACAAAGGAAAGAATTGAAAAGGAGCTTTCCAAAGTCCGGGGGGCAGCTTGCAGACCTGCAGGAAAAGCAGAAGGACTTGGAGAGCCAGTTACAGATGGCAGAGGATGCAGAGAAAATGAAATTCATTGAAAAGAACAAGATTTCTCTGGACCGCCTGATCCTGCTGAATAAAGTCAGCGAGGACGAAATTTTAAGCCTGCTCAGGAAAAAAGAGCAGGAAGAACAGCAGACACAGCAAACAGAAAGGGAGGCAGTAAGCCATGAACAAAAAAACGAAGTTACGTTATAGGGCGGTGTTATCGCTCATTTTATCCGCAGTATTATTCTGTATGCCTGCAATGGCGTTTTCCATGAACGGGAACAACGCCATTGATGTGAGGGCAGAGGACAGCGGGGAAAGCAGCACAGAGGAAGAAACAGAGAGCAGTACAGAGGAAAACACTACAGAGGAAAGCAGCACAGAGCAGGAAACAGAGGGCAGCACAGGGGAAACTACAGAGGAGCAGACAGAAAGCGGCACAGAAAGCGATACAGAGGACGGAACCGTATCGGGAAATGATGTGCCGGAGCCGGTGTGTACCTGTGAGAAAAAGTGCAGCGCATATGACTGTGACAAGGATTGTGAAGTGTGCGCCGCTGATTACAGGAATTGCGAGTATAAGACACCAAATGTGGTGATCCATATCAACAGTCCGGGCGGGTGGTACAACGAAAAAGCAGCCGTGACATTTTCCGTATCCGATACAGCGCATACAGGCAATTTTGAAGCGGTACAGATACAGGCAAAAGTTGGGCAGAACGGGAGCTGGACGGACGTGACGGAGGATAAAAAGCTGGAAATCTCCGAAAACTGTACGGTTTATGTGCAGGTCACAGACCAGAAAGGCAATACATATGAAAGAAGCAGGGCTGTCCGTTGTTTTGACACCACGAAGCCCACGCTCAATGCGGCAGTCAGTGACGGGCTGTTAAGCGTCCAGGTGCATGATACGGATTCCGGTGCAAAGGCGGTCTATGTGAACGGGTATGAGTTTACGGAGCTGACAAACGGCACACTGAATATCCGCTTACAGCAGTTTGACGCAGGGTATGAATATTTTACCATTTCCGCAATGGACAATGCCGGGAATATGTCGGAGGTATATAAGACCAAAAACCCATATTACAAAGACCCTGCGGACGAGAGTGACGAGAACCCGGCAGAGCAGCTCCCGGTCAATGCCGAAGCCACCAAGCCGGGGAACGCCACAGCCACTGTCACGGAGCATACCAAGACGGACGGTGACGGGAACACTGTTTCACAGACGCCGGAGGAACAGAAGAAACAGGAATTTGCCAAAGCGGATGCCGCAGAAAAGGCGGAAAGCGGGGATAAGGAGAAAGAGCAGTCAGAGCAGGGGAAGGAATTTTATACAATCCAGACCGCATCGGACAAGGTTTTCTACTTGATCATTGACCGGGACGGGGAGGAGGAAATGGTGTATTTCCTTACGGAGATTACAGAAAATGACCTGTTAAATGCAACTTCCGACAACAGCGAAACCCTGCCGAAAAATTCCGCTGCATTAGAATCTGCAATCCCGACAGAAGACAGCGCCCTGCCGAACAATAACGGGGAAAAGCCGGAAGATACAGAGCAGACGGAGGAAGATATTGAAGAAACGGAGAATACGGAAGATGCGGAAAGCACAGAGGAAACAGAGCCGGAAGAAAAAGCGGAGGAGGCGAACCAATGTCATTTAGATAAGGACAACATTGCAGTTAGGATTCTTTTTACAGCGAG
>ERZ779621.330-NODE-330-length-23523-cov-7.143131_pt1 | contig 23523 bp, 25 predicted proteins | sample MGYA00514215_ERZ779621 | MGnify/ENA primary metagenome ERZ779621 (study PRJEB29562, sample SAMEA4376715) | mouse gut metagenome | isolation source: Cecum | study: EMG produced TPA metagenomics assembly of the A DSS colitis mouse model was used to assess the...
TGAGCCAAAGGCCCGTGTCCGTGCCGAAGCTCAGGGTCTCCCATGTTCCCGTGTCCGCGCGCTTCATGGAGATGAGGTAGCTCCTCCCCACGTGGCCCGCCGCCGCCTGGCCATAGTCAGTAAGGCCCAGCTTGGCGGAGATGAGCTTGGGGGTGCTGCCCGTGTAGGCGTAGACCCCCTCCCGGCCCTTGTAGTACAGCACCTCGTTGACGATCTCCAGGCTCTCCTCGCTCCCCGCCTGCACCCCCGCGATCTGGTAGGTGAACACCTCGTAGTTGGCGGGCATTGTCCCCAGCACCTTGTGGAGGCACTGCTCCTTCCAGCAGAGCACGTTGCTCCCATAGGCGCAGATGGCGGTAAAGTCCCCGTCGGTACCCACGGGCACGGCGTAGCTGAGCATGCTGTTGCCCACGGTCACGCCGTCGTAGATGTAGAAGTTGGTGGGGTCGCCCAGGGCGGAGGCATAGATGGTCTTGTCCTTGTTGGAAACGCCCCACAGGCGGTTGCCGCTCTCGCAGATAAAGTCCAGGTCGGGGACAATACGTCTGACCGTCACCGTCCCGGCTTCCGCACCCTCTTGGAACACGGGGGAGTCAAAGACCAGCCTGGTGCCGGTGACCTCCTTGACCAGGATGGAGCGGTCATTTTCCTTGTGGGTGACACACCCGCTGAGGGTCACCGCGTCTCCCGCCTTGAAGCCCCGGTCGGTGAAGGTCACGTTGGACGCTCCTGCGTTGCGCCGCTCGGCGAATACTGTGACCCCCACATGCGTAGTGTCCGCCCAGGAATCTACCCCCAAGACATAGGCGTAGTCGCCCCAGCTGTCGTATTCCGTGGCATACGGAGTCAATTTCCCGTTGTACGTTTTTCTTGTGTGGTCGATCCATCTGTCCCCCCGCGTCGACGATTTTGGAAGCATGACGCAATCCCCGACCTTCAAGCTTTCCGGCATAACTTCCTCCATCCCGGTCAGGGACCAGCCTCCTTCCGCAGACCAGGAGATGTTTTCTTCCCGATACCGCTTTACCTTTAACGTTTTATGGTCGTCGCTAAATGATGTGACGTTCATGCACTGATAACGTTTTCCCATCACCCGGCGTAGGCTGGTGACCTCCAGGGCGTCTTTCGTAAAGGTCACTGTGTTTTCTACCAGCTGCGCCCGCGCCTCCAGGTCTCCGAACTCCTTGGTGGTAAGATCCAGATACTTCTTGTCTGGGAAGATGCACAGCTTGGTGTTCACCACGGCAAACTGCTTTTTCCCCGGTTCTACCGCCCCCACCGAATCATCTCCGCAAAAGAGCTGCGCGCCCTCTACGCGGATGAGCTTCCCCCAAGCAAACAGGGCGGAGCAGTCCGCGGCCTCCCGTGTCCGGGTCCGACCCGTCCGGGCGGTCAGGCAGGGCCATTGCCTGGCCGACACCCCCACCGCGTCGCTCAGCGCGCCCTCGCTGTATGCCTGGGTGCGGTCCAGTCCGCCGAATTGGATATTCTGTTTTTGGTGCTTCCGCTCGCTGATGGAAAGCCGCGGTAAATACATGGTGTTTCCTCCTTATCTGGGTACATGCGTGCGGTGATAGTCCTTCCGAAAATCGTCCATGGCGGCGCGGAGCAATGCCGCGTCTACGGTATATGTCTCCATCTCCTGACTGGCCAGATCGACCTTGCTGGCCACATAGTAGACGTACATCTCCTCATAAGGCCCGCTGCCCGACAGGACGGTCTCCCGTCCTGTCGGCTTCGGCGCTGTTTCCTCGCCCTCCTCCCCTTCGGGCGGCGGCGTGCTCTGAACGTACCGAGGATAAAACTCGTGCTCTAACTGCCGCTCCAGCTCCAAGCACCACGCCACCTTTTCCCCCTCACTGATGGCGTTGGGCCGCAGAAGGTCGGCCTTGACGATGCACTCTCCCGCCGTCATGCGTCTCTCCCCACCATCTCCAGCCGGAGCTTGTCCAGCGCCGCCGCGGCGCCCAGGTTCATGGCCCCGTTGACCAGGTTGATCTCATGCGCCCCGTCGCCCTTGACGATCCCCGCGTCCATGAGCCGCCGCGCCACCGGCCGCGCCCACTCGGGTAACTCCTCTACCTTGTGGTAGCTTGCCGGGTACACCGCCCGGATCGTCTCGGCCAGCGCCTCCTCCAGCGGCTTCACCGCCTTGTCCACGGCCTTGTCCACCATGGCCTGGATCTCTTTTTCGCTCATCTCATTTTCCTCCTTTACGCTCTCATAGTCGGGCCGCGCCACCGCCATGATACAGCTCCACCGGCGCGTCCGCCGCATCACCGCCCCGCCGTTGTCCTGGCTGGTCACCGACGTGTTCCCCTCGATGGCCACGATGCCCGTGGACGTGCGCTTCTCCACGATGCCCACATGGTCGGCGTAAGCGTCCTTGTCAAACTGATAAAACACGATGTCCCCCGGCTTGGCCTCCTTGGCAGGGATCAACCTCCCCTTGGACTTGAACCAGTTCATCAGGGTGGTGCAGCCCCCCGTCTTGCGCAGTAGCTGAAGTTGCCCCGCCATGTAAAACACCCAGCACACAAAGGCACAGCACCAGGGGTAGCTCGCCCCCGACACCTCCCGGCCATAGAACCAGGTGTTGTACTTCACCTTGTTGCTCCCGGCAGGCAGCTCGGTCACCCCGATCTCCTTCCCGGCGATGTCCACCACCCGTTCAGCCGCAGTCATCGCCCGTCACCGTCCTTGCGGGTAAAGAAATACGTAATGATCGCCCCGTAGCTGGTGCAGAACAGGGCCAGCACGTCCTGCCCTGGATTCACCCCCGAGAGCAGCAGCGCCGCCATGCACGCTGTCATCACCAGCGTTACGATGCTTTTTACGGATAAAAGCTTTTCCAATACCTGTTTCATGACAATGCCTCCTAACTCGTTTTCGGCTTGTGGAAGTCCTCCAAGTCATCGATCCTGTGGTTGATGCCCTTGATATCCTCAAAGACCACATCCCTGGAGCGTTCCAGTTCGTAGGTCCGCTCCACGACCCGGTTGTGGGCCTCCACCTTCTTTTCCAGCTGCTCCAGCCTGTACTGTGTCAGCTTGGAGCTTACCATGATGCCGATGATGGAGCCAATGGCCGACCCACCCAGCCCGATTAGGGCAACAATGACATCACTGGACATTTACGTTGCCTCCCCGTTCTCGGCTTCCTCCGGGGTGATGCTCACCACCAGCTCGGTGTATTCCTCGTCGGTCAGACGGCCCAGCGCAAAGGCCAGGTCGATCTTTGCCCCCAGCGTAGCGGTGTCCCGCTCCAGCCGCTTGTAGCTCTCCACCAGCGTCTTATATACGATGTATGTACTCATACCTCAGCCCTCCTAATTGTTTTGGGCGGCGATGGCCGCCAGCTCCTGTTGACTGACCCTGTAGTCCAAGTCCGCCAGCATATCCAGCATGGCGTCCTGTACCGTGGGGGTGGGCGGTTCCGGCTCCACCGGCTCGGGGTCCGGGACCGGCGCGGGCACGGGCCGGTTGGTCAGCACCAGCGTCCGTCCCTCCACCGCCCATCGGGCATAGTCGGCAACCGTCTGGGTTGCCAGCAAGAAGCCATCGTCCCGGTAGAGTTCCACCGCCGTCCCCAGCTCCGTGGGCAGCGCGTCTCCCGTCAGGTGAAAGCGAACCTCGTCGCCCACCGGTTTATACCCCACGCAGGGGCAGACCGTCTCGTTTGTTTTGATGTACATTGTGGGGCCTCCTTACAGCTTCATAACGTAGCACAGCGCATAGTACGGCGGACGGTTTTCATGGGCTTGTCCGCCGCCGGTTTCTTTTGTTGTGTAGGTATCCAGTCCGTTGTTTTGCGATCTCGACACAATACCAAAATTGCTGTTGCCTTCATCCATAGTTGCAATTTGGTGGGAATGCTTCGGGATCTGACTCACCGTCAACGTCACAGACGCCGCGCCGCCGGTATCTCCCACACTGTATGTGTCCCCGGCCCCGACGACAAACCGCCCCCGCAGGTCCGGTGTCCCGTTGCTCCCGTTACACAGAGCCCACCCATTGGGGATGGCGTTGGCCGCTCCCGACCACATGACGATCACGCCGCTCGGGATATCTCCTCCACCCCCGCCACCAATGGGCGGCACCACTGTTACCTTACTCATACCCGTCCCCCCTCGATGATGACTTGGAAATTGGTCTCCGGCTTCTTGTCCCGACACGTAAACTTGATGGCCCCCGCCAGGGTGTCCGCCTGGGCGGCGAGGCAGCCGTAGGCGGCATCATACAGCTTCCGGGCGTCCGCATCGGCGATATCCACCGGATAGACGTGGAGGTGGTTATCGTTGGCAGTGACGCCGCTGACGCTCACCTGTTGCGTCCACGGTCCGCTCCCGCTCCAGCTGGCGGCGTACAGGGTCACGGTGGTGGGACCAACAGGGGTCACCGCGCTCATGGCCTGCCGCGCGGCGGCTGGGGTGGACAGAGTGACCGCGCTGGTGCCATTCCCCCGCAGAAAATACCCGCCGGTCAGCGTAGACCGCCCCATCCCGCCCCGGCTCACCGGCAGCGTGCCGCCGGTGATGTCGCTGGCGTCGTGGTTGTGGGAGGCCGGAGGGAAGCTCTCAGGCTTGTCCGTGATGCCTTCCCACTTGGTCGTCCCCGGCGCACCGTCTGCCCCCGGAGGCCCCACCACCGGCCCAAGGTCAACGTATCTCGTTGCCATGCTTCATCCCTCCTCAGTCGGGGTATGCGGCGATTAGGTGGCCCTCATCGTTGATGGACAGGGCAGGAGTCTTGCCGTCCACCCCGTCCTGGCCGGGTTCCCCCCGGTCCCCCTTGGGACCCTGGGCCCCGGGCGCGCCGTCCTGGCCGGGGTCGCCCTTTTCGCCCTTAAAGCTCCCCCGGAGCTGCCAGCCCTCCGCGGTCTTCTCATACACGCTCCCGCTGTCCACGTCCAGCGCCCAGTCCTCCACCAGCCCCAGCGACGCCTCCGGCGCCCCCGTCACGTTGTGGATCTTGCTACCTACTACCTTACCCAAGTCCATTTTTCATTTCCTCCTCTTTGTTACTCGTTCGTTGTAATCTTGTAAATCAAATGCCCCGTTGCCGGGTCGATGTGGATCGGCGGCGCGGCTTCTCCCTCGTTCACCGCCAGAATGAGGTGCCCGTCCTCCGACACCCCCATGGCGAACATCCCGGACGCCACGCTCACCAGCGCCCCATCCCGTCCATCCCGGCCGTCCGCCCCGGGCTCTCCCCGGGGTCCCTGATGTCCCGTTTCCCCCCGTTCTCCCTGGGGCCCGGTCTCCCCCCGCGGTCCCTGAGGCCCGGCGTCACCCTTCGGCCCCGTGGCTCCGGTCTCGCCTTTTTCGCCTTGGGGTCCGGCCTCGCCGGTCCGGCCCCGGGCGCTGATCTCCGTGTCCCGGTAGGCCTCCGCCTCCATGTCCCAGACGTACCAGTTGCCGTTCTCGCCCACGTAGGGGCCGTTTCCCGCCGCCGCCTTGAGCTCCGCCAGCAGCTCGTCCACCTGCCCCTGCATCTGCTCCATATCGGTGGGAGAGGTAACGGCGCCCCCGGCCACGGCGGCGCGCACAGGCGCCCTGGCAACGTCGAAGGTCTGGGTCACGGTGCGCCCCCGCTTGCCGTCTCGATAACCGTCCACCACCAGGTTGCACGGTCCGCCGTACCGCAGCGCCTCCGGGGGCACGGGCAGCAGATAGCGCCGAACGCTCACCGCCACGTCCTCCAGAAGGTCCGCCGTCAGGGTCCAGCTCACCGCCTCGCCCCCGTGAGCGTCCCACCAGACAGCGGTCTTGGCCCAACCGTCCCAGACGGCGTCAAAGGTGAGGCGCAGGGTGTCCGCGTTGCCGCTGCCCTGCACACCTACCACGCTGCCGTCCACCTCTACCAGATCCCCCGTCACCGTCATGTTGACGATCCGCATGGTCTTGCCCTCCTTTCAAAAATTGGGGGGATAGGCGGCTCCGCCTATCCCCCTGCGGATGTACCGTGCTTCTTACATGTCGTAAATAGCCTTCTCCGAGGCCTTGACCGCCTTATCCCGGGCTTCCCGGGCGGCCATTTCCTGGGTGTCCGCGTTGCGAAGCACCTCCAGAAACTTGGCCTTGATCTTCACGTCCTTGCCCCGCTGGATTTTGATGAACTCTCCGTTCACCCCCACGGTAATGTCCCGGCTTTCCCCTCTGGAGTCGATGGGGGCGCGGTAGTCCACCAGCGCCTCGGGGTCAAAAACGGTTTCCTTGTTTTTTTCGCTCATGTTACTTTCCTCCTATCCGTTGTTACGCTTCGCCGTTGCTACGCTCAGACGCTCCCTATACGTCTACGGGTCGCGCTTCGTTTTAAGGCGTCGCAGACGTCTCCACCCGCAGCAGATACTGGGGCACCAGGATCACCGCGGTGGTGGTGCACTTCCAGCCCACGGTGGAGCGCTGGTTGATGGGGTCCGCCGTACCGGCGCTGCCCTTGGGCTTCACGATGTGCTCCATGCCCGAGCCCTCGATGGGAATGATGCCGTAGGCGTTCTCCGCGATAAAGAGGGTGGAGTAAACATTCTGCTTGGGCGCTCCCGTACCAACGCCCGCGGCGCCCTCCTGCTCAAAGATCTTGGCCCGGGGATTCTCCACAAACCGTACCCCGTACAGGGAACCGATCTCCCCCTTGAACAGGTGCTCCACGCTGTCCTTGTAGGTGTTGGGGTCCTTCCAGTCCTTGTCGCTCATGATGTCATACTTCACGTCAGGATGGACAATGGCCACATAGTAGCCGTCGATGCGGGGGGCGCTCTGCTTCTCGAGGGTGCGCACCGCCTTGCGAATGAGGTCCACCGTCATGTTGCAGTTGACCGTCTCGCTGGTGTAGCCGATATCCCCCCGGCTGGACTTGCCGCCGCCGTACATTACGTTGGTACCGGCGTTCAGGATCTCCCGGACCACGGCGTCCATGGTCCGGCCGCCCTGGCTGCCGATGAGCTTGGTGGCCTCCACGATCACGTTGTCGATGGCGGTCAGCTCCAAGGTATCAGAGAGGGTCACGTACCCACCGTACTGCTGCACCGTGGCGGTGACCGTCTTGGTGCTGATGGTCTGCCCGTCGGGGGTCACGCCCTCGGTCAGGGGAGTGGTAGCCTCGGGCAGAGGATCGAACTGCCGAAACTCGGTGGTCTTGCCGTTGTTCTTGGGAATGGGCCGCTTCTGGCCAAACTGCTCGTGGATCAGCTCCGCCTCGGCGGTCTCGATGAGCACCCGCTGATAAAAGGTCTTGTTTTCCGCCGACAGGGTCGCCGTGCCGGTGGTGTTGACGTTCATATTCAGGTCTGCCATATTTCATTTCTCCTTTCGTTTGTCAGGAACGCGCGCTCAGCTAAAACTGATCCGTTCCCCTCTGGCCACGCGGGCCATGATCTTGTCCATCTCCTGCTTGCTCAACTTGCCCGGGTCCACCTTGGTGGCCGCGCCCGGCTGGCCGCCGGCGCCCCCCTCCACGGGGCGGCTCCCGCCCGCCCGGATGCTTTCGGTCAAGCGGGCCTCCGCATCCCGGGTGGCCCGGTGGGCCACCGAACGCTTAATGTCGTCCATGTTGGCCACCTCATAGGCCGTGCGCATGTTGACTCCGCTTTTGAGCATGGCCAGGAAGCTCTCGTTTTTGACCGCCGACCGAAGATCAAACTCCGGGTAGACGCTCTGGGTCTCTCGCGCCTGCCGGTCCCAGCGTTCCATCTGAACGCGGACCCGGCGTTCCCCCTCCTCGGCGGCGGCGCGCCGCTTCATGGCTCCCAGCTCCGCCTGGAGGGCGATCTGCTCCCTGGCCTGCTGTTCGCTGATACCCCGGCTGGTAGCATAGGACTGCCACCAGTCCGCATCGGCGTTGATGGACTCCTGGAGCCGGGCTAGATCCCGGGTCCCATACCGGGCCATCAGAAGGTCTAAAACGGGCTGCTGGGCGGCCATGGCCTTTTCCACCTTGGCCCGTTCCCGGGCCAGCCGGGTCTTGACGGCGTTGTCCACCCCCTGCTGATAGAAGTCGGCAAACTCTCCGTCCTTCCCGATGGCCTGCTCAAACCGGGCCCGCCGCTGTTCGGGGGTCTCCTTGATCTGCTTTTGTACCTGCTCCGGATGGACCGCGCTCTCCAGCCCCTTGTCCTGCCCCCCGGCGTCCGGGGCAATGCTCCCGCCGGTGTTGGCGGCCGTAGCCGCCGCTGCTTCGCTCATGACTTTTGCTCCTTTCGTTGTCGCGCTTCTCTTTCCGCAATTACCGCCTGCGTCGCGTATTCCGAGTTGCCTCGTTTTGATATCTACATGCCGACCGGGCCGTTGCCCTTGCCCGCAAATAGATCAAGCATATCCCCGCCCCCGGGGCTCATTCCCTGGGGCGGCTGAGCCATAGGCTGCTGGAGCTGGCTGAACTCAGCTCCCTTTTGGCGCACCTGCTCCAGCACCCGGTCCTTCCCCTCAAACTCCATCATTTCCAACATTCCCTCGGTCTCCTGGGCCCGCTCTGGGTTGAACACCCCCAGGCCGTAGAGCTCCTTCGCCAGCTCGTTCTGGCTCATGCGGGAGAAGGGATTCTTCTTCTGGGCCTTGACCCGGACGTCAAACACTGGCCTGCGCATCAGGGGATTGCCCGCACTGTCCACCGCCACCTGCTGGGTCCTGATATTGACGTTGGAGTAGCGGACAAAGTCATAGTCCCGGACGCCTCCCCCGGTAATGCGAAAGCTCCTCTCCTGGTCATAAAACTGCCGCACCAGCTCAATGATGAGATAGTCCAGCTGGGTATACGCCCGGTAGCTGGCGGAGATCATGTCCCGGCTGGTCTTGTTTCCCGCCTCCTGGAGGGCCGTAATGGCGGAGGCCGCCGTCACCCCGCCCATGGTCCCCCCGCTGCTCACGTCCCGGTTGGAGCTGGTCTCCTTCAGCTCGTCCACCTTCATCTGAAGCAGATTTAGGGTAGAGCCAGGCAAGGGGGTCGTGGTGATCTCCCGCATGTGGGCGTCGTCCAGATTGGCGCTCCCCTCCACGTCCACAAAGTCCTTGTTCCAATCCAGGAACTGCTCCTTGTTCACCCCCGTCTGGGCCCCGATAAACCACCGCTTCTTTCCCGCCCGCAGGGCATTTTCCAACACGGCCTGGGACAGCTTGTCGATGTACATCTGGGGGTCCTTGCAAAGGGCCACATACCCAAACCCGCAGGGGGTCCCCTTCTCGGGAAACAGCGCGTCAAATACGAAGGGATACTTCCCGTGGTCGTAAAAGCCCCGGTCGGCATACTCATCCATATCCTCGCTGGCAAACAGCAGGGTCTCCCCCACAAACTTGACATAGTGGACCAGCGTCCGTCCATCCTCGGCGCGGACCTTGTAATACCAGTCCACCACCGCCGATTTGCCCGTCAGATCCAGCGTAAGGTCATGCTCATATTGGGGCAGGTCCAGCCCCCTGTCGCCACCCAGCTTCCCCTCCAGCTGGGGATATTCCCGCTCCAGCAGATCGTTGTCCCGCAGATCGAGGACAAACACGTTCCTGCTGTCCTGAATGTCCTGAATCCCCGGCTCCCAGAAAATGTTGAGGATGTCCACCGGCTTGATGTCCACATCGCCCAGACCGTTCTCCAGCCGGGGATTCCAAAAGGACCCGTAGATGGCAGTGCCGTGCTTCAGCTTCTCCCACCAGTTATAGCTGTAGACCTTCTCAAACTCACACCGCTCCAGGATCACCGGAATGATGGCGGAGAGTGTCTTGGCGTCCTCCCGGTCCCCGTCCTCCCGGGGCAGGACGCTGCACTCCGGGAAGTTGTCCATGGCGTCGGCGTGCTTGTTCATGATGGCGTTGAAAAGCCACGCCGACGTAGGCTGCGGCCGGGCGGCGTCTCCCTCCCCCCGCACCACCTCCCAGTGGCGCAGGCGGTACCATTTTTCCTCCTCCCTTACCCGCGCCTCCAGGACCTTTTTCCCGTCCTTGTACTTTTGCAGGATGCCCCTGGCCTCCCGCAGGACCTCCTCGTTGATCCTTTCCATGTCAATACCTCCTGTAAAATTCCCGGCAGTCATATTCCGGCGTGTCCAACGGACTCCAGGCCTTGACCGCCCTGGCCGCCCGCGGCCTCGGACTGATGGGATCGGCCATGCACACATAGCGCAGCTCGTCGTAAGCGTGGTCCTCCCCGTCGGTGTCAATATCCTCCACTTCCGCCTTGTCATATACCAGCGCGGGCAGGGTCCGGATAAGATGCTTGCAGGTGGAGAACACGTAGAGCATGGCTCTTCCCTCCTCGTCAAAGGCCAGGCGGTCATGGATCTGCATCTTTCCCGCCAGCCGCTGGTGGTCCCCCTTCTCAAAAAACACCCCCGCGCGCTCCATGATGGAGGCAATGCTCTCGGTGCCGTCGCTGGCAAAGATGGCCGGGTCGGCCACCCCAAGGACCCGCTTCCCCTTCAGGTTGGGGTCCTCCCCCTCTACCCGGCGGATGGCGTCCGCCACCCGCCCCGGCTCCCACTTCACCCCTGTGTTGGCCCGCCCGGTACAGCCATACAGCTCCCGCACGGCGTAGAGCCGCCTGTCGTGATCCACCGCGTACCAGTGGACGGAAAAGGGTCTGGAATACCCCCAGTCCAACCCCCGGTAGATCCGCCAGGTCTCCGGGAGATGGAAGGGGTCTATCACGTGGCTCCACCGCCGATCCTCATAGTGGTCCGGGTCGTCACGCCACTCAGTAAACACCTGGCCGTCGAAGCTGTCCCAGCTCCCATAGAGCAGGGCGTTGCGCTCCGCCTCGGGCAAAACAGCCAGCCGTGCCACATAGTCGGGGTCGTTGCGCAGCAGCGCCGGATTGTCAAACACCGACGCTGGCACAAACACCCGGGACCGCCACACCTCTCTCCTTCCTCCGTCTGGCATTTGGATCTCCGCCTTGTGCCAGTGGGTCTCTAAAGGCCTGGCCGCTGTGACGAACCGTTCCTTCACCCATCCGTGCCCTACCCCTCCAGGATTGGCCGTCGCCCGGACATAGCACCGCACCCCCGGCCCGTTGGGCCGGTTGCGGGTAAGCAGATACTCGTACTCCTTCTGGGTAAAGTGGGTCAGCTCGTCAAAGGCGATGAAGGCGTAGGCGTGGCCCTGATATTTAAAGCGGTCCCGCTCATGGTGCATGGCCCCAAAGCGAAGCTTCGCCCCGCTGGGAAAGCTCCAGGTGTGAGCGCTGCCGTTGTACCGGGCCTTGGGAAACGCCCGGGGATAGATCGCCTGGCTCTTGTCGATCAGCTCCCCCAGCTCAGGGTAGGTCTTGCGGAGGATCAGCCCCCGGTAATGGGGAATGTGCACCTGGCGCAGGGCCTCCATCACCAGCGCGTCCGACTTCCCGCCCCCGGCGGCTCCGCCATACAGCACCTCGTCCTCCCCCCGGCTCATAAACACCGCCTGCTTAGGCTGGGGCGTCCAAATGATGTCAGCCATGATTTCCCTCCGAAGGTGTGGGCATCTTGGCCGGAGGCAGCTCTACCACCCCTGTCACACCCTTGTCCCTGTTAGATCCCTCCGCCTCCTTGCCCCACCGCACAGGCACACGGTTGGACAAGTAGTACATAATAGAGGTCAGGTGGGGCGGCACGTCCTTGGTGACCGTCTTGGTCAATACGTGGATGTTGCCGTCCCGGTCCAGCTTTTCCTCCTGGGTGACCTCATCAAACTGATAGCCGACGGCCCGCTTCAAAAGTGCCGCCTCCACGACCTGCTCCGGCCGCTCCCGGCCTGCGCTCACCGCGTCGTACAAAGGAACATATTCCTTCTCGCCCGCGCGGCCTTTCTTGATCCAGCTCCGCAGGGTAGTGGTGCTTACTCCAAGTCTTGCGGCGATCTCCTTGAGCCCCGCTCCCGCTCTGGCCCAGTCCAAAACCTCCACCAGCCGTGGCAACACATAGGTCGTGTACTTATCCTTCACCCTATCGCCTCCTTTCACCTTCGTTTGTTGCTCTGCGCAACTCACGATGAAAAATTTTGCAGCCAAAGCTGCTTTCTACACAATTCCAACAGGATAAAGTAGTCTCCCACCTCGCGTCTGTTGCTCTGCGCAACAAATGGTACCACAGGTTTCCTCCGTTGTCAATAGCACAGCGCAAAATTTTTTAAATTTTTTTGTTTCTCTATTGCGCAACGCAAATTCTTGTGTTATCATACCCTTGAAAAGAGGTGTCTCCCATGACCAATCTTGAGCTCGGGCAACGACTGGAGTCGCGGCGCACGGCGCTGGGGCTCACCCTGGACGATGTCGCCCTGCGCGTGGGCGTGGCAAAATCCACCATTCAGCGCTATGAAAAGGGAAAGATCGAAAAGCTGAAGCTTCCGGTCATCGACGCCATTGCGGCGGCGCTGGATACGGACCCGGCCTGGCTGCTGGGAAAAACAGAGACCGTGGGTCCCTATGCGCCGCCCCCCGCCGTACAGATCGTCCGCGTCCCCGTGCTGGGCCTGGTCCCGGCCGGGATCCCCATCGAGGCCATCGAGGACATCGTGGACTGGGAGGAGATCCCCGCCGCCATGTGCAGCGGGGAGCGGCAGTATTTCGGCCTGCGGGTCAAGGGGGACAGCATGTACCCTGAGTATCTGGACGGCGACACCATCATCGTCCGCAAAACCCCTGTCTTTGAAAGCGGGGATGTCTGCGTGGTCTATGTCAACGGCTTTGACGCCACCCTGAAGCGGGTCAAGGTGGACGAAAGCGGGGCCTGGACCCTATTCCCCCGCAACCCGGAATATCCCCCCAAGACCTATTCCGCCGAGGAGGTCCGCACCGTCCCGCTGTCCATCGCCGGGGTGGTGGTAGAGCTGCGCCGCAAGGTCAAAGGATGACCCTGCCTTGGCAACAGGGACAGCGTTTTGTATCTCGTTGGTGTGAAAGGTGAAGAAGAAATATGCGATACCTCGGAAACAAGGAATCTATGTTAGACGAAATACGAGCCGTTCTTCAAGAGAACGGCCTGTTGGCACAAAGGCATGTTTTTTTGACGACTATGGAAGACTCTTTTACCGAAATAACATAGGCCGGGATCATCTAAGCTTCATCGAAGGTATTACCGTGAACGATCAACTTCCGGACTATATTCTTACGGATGCCTTTATGAGGTATATGTGGCAACGCAGACAGATATATGGATGGTAGCGGACACAAAAATCAAACATAAGAAGGACTAGAAAACAAAAGGACCCGCCGCCGGCGGGTCCTTTTTGATGGGGCATTCCTTCGGTCCTCACGCCAGCGCGGCAGTGATGATGGCCATGGAATAGACCTCCAGGGCGTTGCAGCCGCGGGAGAGGTCGTTGATGGGCGCGTTTAGGCCCAGGAGGATGGGCCCGTAGGCGTCGAACTTGCCCAGACGCTGGGCAATCTTATAGCCGATGTTGCCCGCGTTGATGTCGGGGAAAATGAAGGTGTTGGCATGACCGGCCACAGCGCTGCCCTTGCACTTGGTCTGGGCGACGCGTGGGGAGACGGCGGCGTCGAACTGCAGCTCGCCGTCCACAGGCAGACCGGGGGCCCGTTCCCGGGTGAGCTCCATGGCGCGGCGCATCTTGTCCACATCCTCCCCCTTGCCCGAGCCAAGGGTAGAGTAGCTCAAAAAGGCCACCTTGGGGTCAATGCCGAAGATCTTGCCGCACTCGGCCACCTCCACGGCGATCTCGCTAAGCTCCTCGGCGGTGGGCTTGATGTTGATGGCACAGTCGCCCATAGCCAGCACCTCGTTCTCACCGGTGGCGGAGGGACGCACCAGAATGAAGCAGGAGGAGACGATGGAGTGGCCGGGCTTGGTCTTGATGATCTGGAGGGCGGGGCGGACGGTGTCGGCTGTGGAGTAGGTCGCGCCGCCCAGCAGGGCGTCTGCCTTCCCCATCTTCACCATCATCGTGCCAAAGTAGTTCCCTTGAGCGAGGGTCTTGCGGGCGTCCTCCGGGGTCACTCCCTTGCTCTTGCGAAGCTCACAGAAGATCTCCACCATCTCGTCCATATAGGCGCTGTTGTTGGGGTCTTCGATCTCCGCGCCCCGGATGTTATAGCCCGCGTCCTCGGCAGCCTTCTGCACCTCCACGGGATCGCCGATGAGGACGGGCTTGAGGAAGGTGCCCGCCAGCAGGCGGGAAGCGGCCTCCAAAATGCGGGGGTCGGCGCCCTCGGTAAACACAATGCGCTTAGGATTCTTCTTCAGATACTCGATCAGCTGCTGAAACATTTCACATATCTCCTTTTCTTTGAAATAACCAGTCTTTATCCGATGCGGTAGCCCACGCCCCACACGGTCTTGATGATCCTGCCCTCGCCCCGGTCGGTGTCGCCCAGCTTCTCCCGAATGCGGCGGATGTGGACCATCACGGTGTTGTTGCGCTCCAGATATTTTTCACCCCATACCTGCTCAAACAGCTGCTCGGCGGAGATGACCTGTCCCTTGTGGGCGCACAGGGTCCAAAGGATGTCAAATTCGATGGGGGTGAGGGATATCTCCTCCTCATACAGCCAACAGCGGTGGGTCCCCTTGTTCATCACCAGCCCGGCCACATCCACCTCGTCGGCGGAGTCCTTCCGCTCCCCGCCGTTGTAGCGGGTGTACCTCCGCAGCTGGGCCTTCACCCGGGCCGCCAGCTCCAGGGGGTTGAAGGGCTTGGTCATGTAATCATCCGCCCCGATGGTCAGGCCGTTGATCTTGTCCATGTCGCTGGTCTTGGCGGTGAGCATGAGGATGGGGAAGGGATACTTCTCCCGCAGGCGGGCACAGAGGGTAAAGCCGGACAGGTCGGGGAGCATCACGTCCAAAATGGCCAAGTCAAAGCTCTCCCCCTCGGCGGCCTCCAGCGCCTGGCCGGCAGTCAGGCACTTGGTGACCGTATAGCCCTCGCTGGAAAGATACACCCCCACCAGGTCGGCGATCTCCGGCTCGTCGTCCACCACCAGGATGTGGTATTTCTGCTCCATGTCACTTGTCCATGCACGCCGCGGTTTGGGCGGCCAGAGCGGCGTTGTTGAATACCAGCTGGATGTTGGAGCTCAGGCTGTCTCCCCCCGTCAGCTCCTTCACCTTGGCCAGCAGGAAGGGAGTGGTGGCCTTGCCGTGGATGCCGTTTTGCTCCGCCTGCCGCAGGGCCTCCTCAATGGCGGCGTTGATGACGGCGGGGTCCATGGAATACTCCTCCGGGATGGGGTTGGTCACCAGCATCCCACCCCCCAGGCCCAGCTCCCGCTGGGTGCGGAAAGCCGCCGCCAGCTCCTCGGGGGAGTCCATGCGGTAGTCCACACCAAAGCCCGACTTACGTGTGTAGAAGGCGGGCAGCTCTTCGGTGCCGTAGCCGATGACAGGCACGCCATGGGTCTCCAGATACTCCAACGTCAGCCCCAGGTCCAAAATGGATTTGGCCCCGGCGCACACCACCATGACAGGGGTGTGCGCCAGCTCCTCCAGGTCAGCGGAGATGTCCATGGTGGTCTCCGCACCCCGGTGGACGCCGCCGATGCCCCCAGTGGCAAAGATGGAGATGCCCGCCATGTGGGCGATGATCATAGTTGTGGTGACTGTAGTGGCCCCGTCCGCGCCCCGGGCGCAGAGGACGGCCAGGTCCCGGCGGCTTGCCTTGGTCACCGTCTGGCCCTTCTTGCCCAGATACTCGATCTCTTCCTTGGTACAGCCCGCCTTCAGCTTGCCTCCGATAATGGCAATGGTGGCGGGGGTCGCCCCGTTCCGGCGGATGATGTCCTCCACCGCCAGAGCGGTCTCCACATTCTGGGGATAAGGCATCCCATGGGAGATGATGGTGGACTCCAGGGCCACCACAGGCTTGCCCGCGTCCAGGGCCGCCTTCACCTCGGGGGAAATGTCCAGATACCGGTTCAACATAACGCTTCCTCCTTATGTAAGTCGATGATATCGCTGACCGCTTGGGGACTCAGCAGGGGGTTGATGGTCTCCGCCCCCGCCAGAGCAATGGCCGCCGCGGCCAGTCCCGCCCTCGCGCTCTCCTCCAGGCCCTTGTCCGCCCAAAAGCTCCAGGCCAGGGCCGCCATAAAGGCGTCGCCGCAGCCGGTGGCGTTTTTCATCTCGCCAGGGTAGATGGGCAGATGGACCAGCCCCCGGTGGTCGGCGGCCAGTACCCCGTCTCCCCCCAGGGAGATAAACACCCGCTCCAGTCCCGTCTCCAGCAGCTTACTTGCGGCAACCTGAAGAGATACCTCGTCCACGATGTCCACCCCGCTCAAAAGCGCCGCCTCGATGCGGTTGGGCTTGAGGGTGTGGAGCCTGCCCAGAATGGGCCGGGCCTTTTCCGCCTTGGCGGTGGAGACCGTGTCCAGAAACACGGGAGCCGTACAGTGTTCGGCAAGAAACTCCACGCTCTCGGCGGGAATGTTGGTGTCGCACACCACCAGCTTGGCGTGGTTCAACACCTTTAGTTTACTCTCTAAAAACGCTGGGGTCAAGTGGTCGTATATCGCCATGTCGCTTACCGCCAATTCCATCTCCCCCAAATGGTCGGTAAGAAATAGGTACGTTGAGGTGGCGGCATGGGGCACCCGCAGGGCGTGGGAGAGGTCGATGCCCAGCTCCTTGCAGGAATTGGCGATCTGCCGGGCAGGCAGGTCCTCCCCCAGAGCGGTGATGAGGGCCGTCGGCACCCCAAGCAAAGCCATGTTGTGGGCGATGTTCCGGCCCACGCCCCCCAGAGACATGCGCACCGTGCCGGGGTTGGAGTCGTGAAGGACCATAGTCTTGGCGGGAGTGCCGCCAATGTCCAGATTCACCCCGCCCACCACCACGGCGTAGCTGTTATTCATGGCGCTTCCCCCTCCCGTTTTTCTATACATTGGCGCACCAGAGCAAAGCCCCGGTCCAGCCCCTCCTGGGACGCCGCCTCTTCCAGCAGAGCCGCGTCCGCGCCGGAGCCCCCCTCCGGCTCCAGCTTCCAGCGGCTCAGGACCGTTTCGTAAAGAGCCTCCTCCGGCGTCTGTGCCAGCTCCTCCGCCAAGGCTTCCGCCGCCCGGAGCATGTTGCGCTGGCGCAGGCGCAGGACAGTAGAGCTCGTGGGGTAAGTAAGCGTTATCTCTGCCACGGCCTGCGTCCCGGTCTCGGGATAGTAGACGATCTCCAGCGCCGGGTCCCCCAGCGCCAGGTCCGGCCGCGCGTCATACACCCGCCGCAGGCTGTCCTCCGGTGCGTCCTCCTCCGTCTCCCGGCGGGTCAGCAGAGCGGTGAACCGTCCGCCAAACGCCTCCACGGTCTCCTCCACCCGCGCGTCCAGGTCGGCGGTGGTCCGAATGGTCTCTAGGGCCATGTATTCTGACGGAGGGACACGGTAATCAAAGGCTGCTGTGACCTCGTAATAGGCGATGATGCGGCTGACATGGAAGGTGATGTCCGACAGAGCATAGCACCCCAGGGGGTCCTCCTCCATCAGCTGCCGCTTGGCCTTCTCCAGGTCCACCGCCAGATTGCCCGGATAGGTAACGGGAAAATGCAGGTTTCCCTCGGTCATCCCCTCCTCCACATAGGAGCCCAGGGCGGAGCACAGCCCCGAGTAGGTGTTCACCCGGTAGGCGTCCAGCAGGGAGGCCGTGGGATTTTCCTCGTGGGGACTTATGTAGGTGGCCTCCCGCTCCAGCATGGCTGCGCAGGAGGTCAGGAAGAAAAACGCTATAATAAGAGGCAATAGCCGTTTCATAGATGACCTCCTTTGGGCGTGATATCACGCTCGGGTTGGACGCGCTGTCCCCAACGGCTTCCCTCCGTCTCGGGGCAAATCGCGCGGCCTGCGGCCGCTTACCAATTCACCCCTCGCTCCAGTCCATCCGCTGGGGCGCGTCTACCCTCGCGCTTACAGATCATTTTGCTTATACTCCCTGAACCCATCCCCCAGGACCTCATGGGCGTCGCAGACGATCAAAAAGGCTACCGGGTCGATCTCCTTCACCAGGGCCTTGAGCTGAACGATCTGCCGCTGCTTGAAGGCGCACATAAGCACCTCCTTGGGCTGGCCGGAATAGGCCCCCTTCCCGGTCAGGATGGTGACCCCCCGCTCCATGCCATCCACAATGGCCCGGGCGATCTCCTTATCGTGATCCGAAATGATATAGGCCACCTTGGCCGTGTCCATGCCGTAGAGCATCTTGTCCATGATGACCGTGGAGATATAGAGGCCGATGAGGCCGTAAAGGCCGCTCTCCAGGGAGCGGAACGCCGCCGCCACCGCCAGCACCACCACCAGGTCGATGACCAGCAGCAGCTTGCCCACGGGGAGCCACGCCAGCTTCAGCTTTAAAAGCCGCGCCAGCAGGTCGGTGCCCCCGGTGGTCGCCCCCTGGCTGAAAACCAACCCCAGGCTCACCCCCAGCAGCACCCCTCCGAAAATCGCCGCCAGCATAGGCTCCATGGTGGGGATTGCCGGAAACAGATAGTTGAGCCCGTCGATGAACAACGAGGACAGGGCCATGGCGTAGAGGGAGGACACCAGCAGGTGCCCGCCCAACAGCCGCCACCCCAGGAAGAACAGCGGGGCGTTGAAGACGATGACCATGATACCGATGGGCAAAACAGGCACAAAGGCGTTGATGATCTGGGCAATGCCGGTCACGCCCCCGAAGCCAATGTGGTTGGGGTCGTAGCACCACACGAAGCTGACCGCGTACACCAGCGCGCCCAGGGTAATGATGGCATAGCTTTTTACGAGGTCAAACGCCTTTGATTTCATGTGGAGGTCTCCTTTAACGATTCCAACTAGTTATAAAGTAATCTGATTTTCCGACGCGTAGTCCTCCTGGCGCAGGAGCGCCCCGGAAGCGGGGAGGCTGCGGCCCCGGAAGCGGGCGGGGTTAGCGATGCGGCTTTCCTCCAGGAACTCCGCCCCGGCCACGGTGTGCTTGCCCTTGAGAGACAGCACGTTCACCCCCTGGGTGTTGCGGGTGGTCTTGGGGGCCAAGGAGGCGGTGTGGAAGATGAGACAGCGGGTGTCGGTGGAGTGGATGGCCACCTCCTTGTCCTGGACCAGCACCATGGCGGTGACCAGAGGGGACTTGTCGCTGTACGCCCCGGTGAGCCGCTTGCGCTTGGTCTGGGTCTGGTAGCCCGCCATCTCCACCCGGGCCACCTTGCCGTTTTGGAAGAAAAACAGCAGGTGGGCGGAGTAGTCCCCGGTGAGACAGACGAATTTCACCGTCTCCCCCTGGTCCATCCCCAGCTTAGTAGGCAGATAATCGCCCAGCAGGCTGGCCTTGGCGTCGTCGAAGTCGGCCAGCCGCGCCTTGTAGCACTGCTGGCGGTCGGTGAACACCAATAGCTCATCCCGGTTGGTGGTCTCGTAATGGAGGCTGGGGCCGTCCCCCTCCTTGTACTTCTGCTCCCCGCTCATGCGGAGAGACTGGGGGGTGATCTTCTTAAAATACCCCTCCCGGGAGACAAACACGTGGACCGGGTAGTCCTCCACCTCGGCGGTCAGGTCCACCTCCTGGGCGGATTCGTATTCGTAGAGGATTTCCGTCCTTCTGGGGGCGGCATACTTCTTCTTCACCGCCTCCAGCTCGGCGGCGATGACCTTCTGGATGCGCTTGTGGGAGTTCACCAGGTCCTTGAGGTCGGCGATCTCCTCCTCTAATTGAGAGGTTTCCTCCACACGCTTTAAGATATACTCTTTGTTAATGTTGCGCAGCTTGATCTCCGCCACATACTCTGCCTGGACATTGTCGATGCCAAAGCCGATCATCAGGTTGGGGATGACCTCCGCGTCCTCCTCCGTCTCCCGAATGATCTTGATGGCCCGGTCAATGTCCAGCAGGATCTTTTTCAGACCCTTCAGCAGATGAAGCTTTTCCTCCCGCTTTTTCAGCGTGTAGTAGACACGCCGCCGCACGCAGTCGGTGCGCCAAGCGATCCACTCGCTCAAGATCTCGCCCACGCCCATGACCCGGGGCATGCCCGCGATCAAAATGTTGAAGTTGCAGGGAAAGGAGTCCTGGAGCGGGGTGGCGCGACAGAGCTTTTGCATCAGCTTGTCCGGGTCGGTGCCCCGCTTGAGGTCGATGGTGAGCTTGAGGCCGTTTAAGTCGGTCTCGTCGCGCATGTCTGCGATCTCCTTGATCTTCCCGGTCTTGATGAGCTCGCTGACCTTGTCGATAATGGCCTCGGTGGTGGTGGTGTAGGGGATCTCGTAGATCTCAATGAGGTTGCCCTCCTTGAGATACCGCCACTTGCACCGCACCTTAAAGGACCCGCGCCCGGTGCGGTAAATGTTGGCCATTTCCGCCCCGTCATAGAGAAGCTGACCACCGGTAGAAAAATCCGGGGCCTTTAGTACTGTGAGTAGATCCACCTCCGGGTCCTTCATGTAGGCGATGGCGGCGTCGCACACCTCCCCCAGGTTGAACCCGCACAGGTTGGAGGCCATGCCCACGGCGATGCCCTGGTTGGCGGAGACAAGGACGTTGGGGAAGCTGGTGGGCAGGAGGGCAGGCTCCTTCAGCGTGCCGTCGTAGTTGTCCTGGAAGTCCACCGCGTCCTGGTCGATGTCCCGGAAAAATTCTCCGGCAATGCCGTCCAGCTTGGCCTCGGTGTAACGGCTGGCGGCCCAGGCCATGTCACGGGAGTAGACCTTGCCGAAGTTTCCCTTGGAGTCCACCAGGGGGTGCAAAAGGGCGCCGTAGCCCCGGGAAAGACGGACCATGGTGTCGTAGATGGCCGCGTCGCCGTGGGGGTTCAGCTTCATGGTCTGGCCCACGATGTTGGCCGACTTGGTACGCGCCCCCGACAGCAGGCCCATCTTATACATGGTGTAGAGGAGCTTTCTGTGGGAGGGCTTGAAGCCGTCGATCTCCGGGATGGCCCGGGAGACAATGACCGACATGGCGTAGGGCATATAGTTCAGCTCTAAGGTCTCGGTGATGGGCTGTTCCAGGACTTCCTTGCGCAGGCCCATGACGTTGGGGTTGTCCCGGCGCTTGACCGTCTCTTCCGTCGTCTTTTTCTTTGCCAAATCAAATCATTCCTTATTTTACAATATCGTCGATGCTTCTGGGTGTCTTTCCGCCGGTCTGCGTCGCGGTGGTGCGGACGGTCAGCTTGCCCACGTTGTTCCAGTGAAGCTCCATGCTCCCGGTGGAGCGGGCCGCGCTGCCCTGGCTGGAAGCGGTGAGGTCCATATCGTAGCCCTTGAGGGCCAGACCCATCACGATCTCGATCACGCCGGAGGCGGAGGGGTCGCCGTAGTAGCTGCTCTCATAGGCCTTGGCAATGGTGGAGGCGATGCCGTCCATGTCAGGGCGGATGTGGAGGTCGGCGGTCACGTTCCCAACCTCGTCCAGAGTGTAGGTAACGTCAAAGGCCTTGAAGAAGGAGTAAACGGGCCGCGCAATCCGGTCCAGCTCCCCGTCCTCATCCGGCTCGGCGTTGATAAGGGCGGAAAGGGCCTCATTCATGGCCCGGGTGGTAAGCGTATAGGTAGTCTTGCCGTTGTGGACGGTGAAGCGTTCCTTCCCGGCGAAGAGCGCCAGCATTTGGGTCAGGGACTCATAGCTGTCCAGGCCATACTCTGCGCCCGCGTAAGAGGCGGTGGAGGTCATCTGGGCGTAAAGGGTGGAGGTGAGGGAAAGCGCTTCCATTTCCTCCAGGACTTGCGTCAAGCCGTCCGCGCCGGAAAAGCTCTCGCTCTGCCACCCTGCCAGGTCCTCGTCCACCAGGGCAAGAAGGGGAATGTTATAGGCCATGTCCCCGGTGTTGTAGTCAATGATAAATTCTGCCACCCCGGCCTTGAGGAACTGGCGAAGCTGAGTGACCGAGAAGCCGCCCAGCTTGGTCACGCTCTCCAGGGCGTCAGCGGGGAACGCCTTCAACAGCTCGGACACGTCGAAGGTGACCGTCATGTCCAGGATCCCCCCGCCCAGGGTCATGTCGGCCTCCAGGGTGAGGGGATAGGTCTTATCCCCGTCCAGGGTGGAGAAGCGGGTCAACTCCACGTTGACCGTCTCGTGGGTGGTGGTGGGAGTCTCGGCAAAGAGGGCGTTGCCGCTGGCCTTTACCGCCTTGGTCAGGAAGTCGTTGAGGGGACCGAACTCCTCCGCCAGATAGCTTTCATAAGCGGCCTTGTCCCATAGCTGGACCTCCTGCTCGCCGCTCCAGCGGTTGGAGTACCAGCCCACGTCCCAGCCCGCTTTTTGGACGGTCTCCCGAATGGGCAGCAGACCGATGGCGGTCTCGGGCACGGCCTGGGGGCCGAAGAACTGCCGCAGGGCGTCCGCGTCGGCGTAGGTCACGCCCTCCCCGGCGGTCACCTCCACGTCGGTGGCCACGCCGTTGACGTAGAGGGTGAGGGTAGGCTCGGCTGGGGGCACATCGTCCATCCACCAACGCTCCGGCAGAGGCTCAATGGGGTCAAAAGTATAGTCCGGATCAGTAATCAAAACCACATCATCCGGGTTGTAGGTTTCAACAATGTACCAATAAAACACACTGTCCGCAAACTCTTCTTCCGTGCGGATGTCCGCAGTGGCAATGTATTCCTCCTTGGATAAAAACTTATCTGGTTCACTCGCCAAATAAACTTCAGCATCAAAACCGGCCCAATCCTCGGGGTAGGATATTTTATATTCCTGTGCTCGCTCGCAAAAATATTCCACCTGTTCGCGAGGAGTCCTATCTATATATTCCCCAAAAACGCCTAATTCCTCCATTAACTGGACCGCATCCTTCTTCTCTGCGGCCAGGACGGGGCCAACCAGCCCCAGGGTCATGACCAGGGTAAGCGCGAGTGCCAGCAGCTTTTTCATGCTAATGACCTCCTTAAAAATATGTTACTCCTCATCCAGCTTCAAAACCGCCATAAACGCCTCGGTGGGAATTTGCACCGAGCCGAGGGAGCGCATCTTCTTCTTGCCCTCCTTCTGCTTTTCCAGCAGCTTCTTCTTGCGGGTAATGTCGCCGCCGTAGCACTTGGCCAGCACATCCTTGCGCATGGCCTTCACCGTCTCCCGTGCGATGACCTTGCCGCCGATGGCGGCCTGTACGGGCACCTCAAAAAGCTGGCGGGGGATGTTTTCCTTGAGCTTTTCGCACATCCGCCGCGCCCGGGGATAGGCCTTGTCCTTGTGGGCAATAAAGCTCAGAGCGTCCACCTGGTCGCCGTTCAGGAGCATATCCACCTTGACAAGCTCGGAGGGCTTGTAGTCGGAAAGCTCATAGTCCAGGCTGGCGTAGCCCCTTGTCTTGGCCTTCAGGGCGTCAAAAAAGTCGTAGATGATCTCCCCCAACGGCATAAAGTAGTGAAGCTCCACCAGATTGGTGTCCAGATACTGCATATCCTTAAACTCTCCCCGCCGCTCCTGGCACATGGGCATGATGTTGCCCACGTAGTCCGGGGGCGAGATGATGGAGACCTTGGCAAACGGTTCCTCCGAAAGGGTGATGACGCCGGGGTCGGGGTAGTTGTGGGGGTTGTCCACCATGACCACCGAGCCGTCCGACTTGGTGATGCGGTAGATGACCGAGGGCAGGGTGGTAACCAGGTCCAGGTCAAACTCCCGCTCCAGCCGCTCCTGGATAATC
>ERZ779621.332-NODE-332-length-23156-cov-7.487685_pt1 | contig 23156 bp, 24 predicted proteins | sample MGYA00514215_ERZ779621 | MGnify/ENA primary metagenome ERZ779621 (study PRJEB29562, sample SAMEA4376715) | mouse gut metagenome | isolation source: Cecum | study: EMG produced TPA metagenomics assembly of the A DSS colitis mouse model was used to assess the...
CATAGAGGGATCTGGTTGCAGGATGTGCTTTGATCTGGTACAGCAGTTTCTGGGTCTGGTAGCGAAAGTCTGTGGAAGAGGGATGCGATTTCGCCAGCTCCAGTAGGATCTTTGACTGATTGTCCTCCAGCGCCGCCTTGGCGAATGCAAGCATTCTCTGGTGGACGAAGGCAGATTCTGCCGGAAGGTCAAAGTTCTTTGACAAGATATAGTCTTCCGCTGTTCGGTAGGGACTGGGCGTCCAGCCTTCGGCGGCGCTGTGCCGCTGCCAGAACTGAAGCTTTGTGGGGAAGCGGCTGACACCCAGACCGGAGAATGCGTCCTCCGGGAGCAGAATCTGGCCCAGGAAGCTGTAATGCTTTTCCATCTCCCGGATATGGCCGCCGTCAGCAAAGGAATCCCCGAGGAAAGAGCGGGGGACGATGAGTGCCAGTATGCCCAGAGGCTTTAGGAGTTCTGCAGTTTTCAGGCAGTAGTACATTTGGGAGGGCATTTCCCTGCCGGTTTTCGTCCACCATTTCAGGTGGAAGGGCGGGTTGCCGACGACGTAGTCGAAACGGGTCTCCGGCTGGCAGGTGCGGATATCCCGGCATTCAATGACAGCCCTGGGGTAGAGGAATCTTGCTACTTTCACAGCCTTTGAATCCAGGTCGCAGCCGTAGAGGTTGGCCTCAACAGGCATGAAGTTGAAGAAACTTCCCATGCCGCAGGTAAGATCTGCCACCAGACTGCTTTCTGAGGGCTTCAGGCATTCCGCCACAAATTCACATAGAAAGGGCGGCGTGAAGAACTGGCCGTGCTCGATTTCTTTTTTCGCCTCGCTGTAGGCATTGTAGTTGTCATAATCTCCACGCTTCAGCCCATGGAGGCCGCCGTCTCCCGTGTAGGCATTATAGATGTCTTCAGGGGTGATGGGACAGTCCGGGGCAGGGATGCTGCCGATCAGGTAAAGGACTTTCTCATTCAAAGATTTTCTTTGATTCTGGGGGATGGGATCTGTCTGGTATCGATATTTCAATTGTGTGCCTCCTTCCTGGTTTGTGTGGCGATTCCGTCTGGAAATGAATCATTCCTGCAGACAGAGGACAGAATCGATAGGATTGATCCTGCCAGCTGCAGGAAATATCTGCGGTGTCCTGCGATATTATGGAGTCAGCATGGAGGGGTGGTGCCCAGGTATTCCTCCGTGAATGCTCTGGCGTCATTTTCCGTGTGAAACCTGATGTCCATGCGATTGTTCTTGAACAGCTTAAGGGACTGCACTTTCCGGCAGCCGGTAAACTCATATTGGCTGTCATCGAGGGAGCCTCTTTGTATGACGCTATTCAGGCTGTTGGGGATGTCTGTAAAGCCTTCCGCCTCGAAATGGGCGACAGCCTTTAAAATATCTGCAGTCCGGTCTGACAGCTCCCAGGAACTGCGGCCGCCGTACCAATCCCGGTATCTGCAGGCATATCCGTCCAGCTGAAGCACGTTCTTTTTCAGCAGGTACATTGCCTGGCCATTGGAGCTGTTCCAGGCCGCTTTGTGACATTTTTCCTTCAGCTCATATAATGCCTGCTCCGTCAGTTCCCGGCTGTCTGTAAGAAGAAATACATGTTCCAGAATTTCTGAGTAGTGGAGGGACAGCTCTTCCAGCGCTTTGTTGTATTCCTCCATCTGTTCTTTGCGGTTGTCTGCCCAGCGGTCAGAGGGCTTTTGAGGGGTGAGGTTTTTCTGGATATCCTCTGCCGGGATAGCCAGATGGTAGGTTCTATTGAAGTAGGAGACCAGCTGGCTGATGAACAGGGCATGGAGGGAGCGGAGCTGCCCCCGTATGGCATCCGTGGAAAGCGTCAGGTGGTTTGGTGATGTAAGATAGAGGCTGGGGGGAAGGTTTATGGGGGACAGCGCTTCCTGCTGTCCTGCCTGCATATCGTCCCAGAAATATTCCAGTTCTTTCAGGACATTTGAGGCCGCCTCATAGGCTGTCTGATGTGCCTGGCAGAAAGCACGGTCCGCTTCGGAGATACGTGTCTCCGGCTTGATTTCAACGGCTGAAAATTTTGTGAGAAGATCCATTTTGTTTTCCTTTCTGTGCAGTGTATTTTGAGACTTGACGGCGGTTCCCAGCGAAATGCGGCAGCTTTTCGCCCATGTTCCGGAAATGGGAAAGGCAGGGAAGCCTTGGATGCCCCCCTGCCTTCTGGTCATACGATTTCGGTCTGCCCGGTGTTTCTCCGGTAAATATAAATGTTGTCGGAGAGACGGTCCGAGGGGTCTAACTGTGTCCGGTTTACGGTGTGGACGGTTTCCTTCAGGTACTCCAGATTTTCCCCGCTTTCCAGAGCGAGAAGCAGCGTCTCATGGATGGAGCAGGGCAGGATGATGGCATCTTTTCCTATTTTAGCTGTGAAGTCTCTTAAGGGGCCGTCATAACAGATGGCCGCAGCGCCGTGGGTTCTTGTTTTGTTGGTGAGGACATAGAGCCCTGGGGCTTCCGGTATGGGAAAACTCTGATCTTCTGCCGTGGGGCCAGGGGGCTGGAACTGCTCCAGCAGAATGTCTTCCATGGAGCGCAGGCAGGAGGGAAAGAGTAGGGGCGTGTTGTACTCCGCCGCACACGCTAACTGTTCCTGCGTGATGCCCCACATTTCAAGGTGGTTATTGTAGATGCAGATATGACCGTGATGCATCCCGTCGGCCTGATACTGCACGCAGTAGGTCTTTGCAAGGTCCAGGTATCTGGAATAGGGCATCCGCTCCAGCATTTCCTGGTTGGCTTCGTAGTTGATGAGCCTGTAAAATATTTTTTCCCTGACTTGGTTAAAATCCTTGAACCATTCCGTGTCGAAAGATTTTGTCAATCTGCCGGAATGATATTCCTGGATGATGCGGTCTGTTATGGCGGCCATGTCGCCGGTTTCTTTGAACTGTTCGAAGAGCGGTTCCAGATAGATGGTAGGATAGGCATTGCTGTCAGGATCCCTGATCAGGATTCCATAACGGCGGATGCCATTAAGCTTCAAAATTTCTGTTATCTGGCTCTCTTTGTCCAGAACAGTTTTTAAAGCGTTCTGTACTGTTTCTGCAAAATCTTTTATATTCATATGTCCTCCAAAAGACAAGGCAGGCTGTGGGCCTGGCCTATGGGAAATGAGAGCGGTGGTGCCGCTGTCAACGCTTACACGGTAAGATTTACTGTACTCTGGCAGAAAACGGCCGAATAGCCATTCGTACCATAGGGGGCCATCAGGCACAAGGTGCCAGTTCCGTGGGAAACTGGCAGAAGGCAGCCGCCGGATAAGGGTTCAGCAGAAGATGGTAGTGAGAGTTCATCGTTTCAAAGCGAATGCTGTCTGTGGCCAGTTCGTGGATCGCCATTACCCGGGAGGTGCGGAAGACAGTTCCACCAGCTGCATAAACAGCCGGCTCCCCGATTGTAAGGGGACGGATGAGGCTGCCACAGAGTTGGATTCTCTTTTTTGTCTTTTCGTTCTTTTTCATTCTTGTGATGCTCCTTTCTTTCAGGTGGATTGTTGTGGATCACGTCTTGGAAACGGTGATGATGCTCTGAAATCAGTGGATGCATGGATGTCATTCATGACAGATTTCGAGGAGGACACAGCGAACTTCCTCCAGCAGCTTTCTGATGCGCTTTGTAGAGGTGTTCTGGCGGTTGGCGATATCCTGAAGATTGTAGCCGCTGAACCGCATCCGCACGATATCCATCTGCTGTTTAGAGACGCGTTTTGCAAGGTCATGCAGAAGAAGGGTGAATTCAAGCTGCTGCAAATAATTGTCTGATGCAGGGAGGACGTCTTTGAAAGGAAGATCGTCTGTGCATGACATGGTATGCAGGCTGAGCTCTTCTGCGTTGCGTTTTTGGCACAACTGTTCTTTGTAATAATCTGTAAGACTTTGAGTCATCAGCTTCCAGCTAAGCGTCGCAAAGGTATAGACATGTAAATCTGCTCTTGAAAAGTAGCTTTTAACGGCATTCAGATATCCAAAAATGACGATGTCATAAAATTCATCTATGGGAAGATGTCGATCATGAAGAAATTTATAGACTAAATTATGGTGATCTGATGCAAACTTTTTTTGTTCAAGTGTCAATGGTATTTCGCACATCATGCTGTTTTCCTCCTAAAATAGAACAAGGGACTCTCCGGCATCAACCAGAAAAGTCCCTTGCAGATTTGGCATACGGCAATGATCCGTATCAATATAATCGGTTGCAAATGTTATGCAGGAAGCGCTTCATAATCCCCATAAATGGCTGTGCCGTAGTAAGGCTGTCCAGATTCTGCAGGCACTGCATCCATGCTGGCGGCATTGGGGGTAACGTAGCCATAGCCGCCGTCATCATACGGAGAGTCAGTAGTGGTGGCACGCTGCTGGTGCATATTTCTTATTTGCATCTTGAAGCTGTCGGCATAGGATCTGATCTGCGCCAGTTCCTCCCCGCAGAAGTCTGACAGGAGCCGGAAGGTAGCGACGCTGTAATCGTCTTTGCCGTTGTTCATCTTTTTCAGTCCGATCTCCACCAGACTGCCGTAGGTTGCCCGGCGGCGGGCGCTGAAGGTCTGGCTCATGAACAGACGGAAAGGCTTGAGGCTGGTGGGCGGCAGGTTGATCTGCAGGGGCATAAGCTCGTCGCTGCGCAGCAGATAGAGCACACGCATGTTCTTGCAGGCTTTCCCCCGCCCTTCCGTAGCGGATCCGAAGGCGTTCATGGCGCAGGCAGCACAGGAGCCGCCGGGGCTGCCGGTTCCCAGTCTGCCGTCCACGGAGGAACACAGAGGGGTGGCATTGTCGTCGTACTCATTGCCCTCCGGCCAGTAGGCATTGTTGGGGTGGTTGAAAAGAATGATCCCGACCAGAGTCTTGGAATAGTCCGGGTTATCCGGGTCTCCTGTGGGGAGCTCAAACTGCAGTGCGCCGCCGGAAGGAATCTTTACCCGGGGGAAATTCATCTGCAGGCCGTCCATGTCCTCCGCCAGTTCTTCTGCGGTAAATTCACTGTCGCTCACCATTACTGGGAGCATAAACTGCTGTTGCTCTGCATAATTGTTGGTCTGGTTGTAATCCATTTGGTCTCCTCCTTTTAGTGAGAGAATGGCATCTGCCGGAGAGGTGCATTTTGCAGTACACTCATCTGGTAAGAGGCCGATTCTCCAGTTTCTTTTTGGGCCGAATGTGTCAGGCGGCGCTCTGATTAATCCTGTGCCACTGCCCGGCGGGCATGGACAGGATGTTGTAGCCGATGCTTTCCAGCTGGGTGGCACGGTCATAGTTTTCCACGTCCTGGCTGTGGCGGGTGACCGCATTGGAGAGGCCGTACAGAGTCAGATCCTTCCCCTCGATCAGGTGCTGCAGGATTCCTTCCCCTTCTTCCTCCGAGAAATGGAATTCCCTGCCCGCCAGTTTTACAATGCCGGGGACATCACTGGTGGCCATCTGTGTCTGGGCTGCATTCTGCATGAGCCCTACTACTCTGGCAAAGCGTGCTTCCTCCACAGCGGCCTTTACGGTGTCCTGCACTTTCAGGATAAATGCCTTGTCATCTGCGGCAAGGGTCTGTTCGGAATAAAGCTGGAAGCTTTCATCCAGTTCATTGACCCGTCCTACATGGTTGCGGCGGGTCTGGGCGTCATTGATGATCATACCGTTGCTGCAGACAAGGCGGTAGACCAGAGGCTGGATGCTGACGGCACCCATGCCTGTCTCACTGTTGGAGACAGTGACTCCGGCCTGCACAATGTCTCCGGGGACGACTTCCGCCTCCAGACGCGTGTTGACCACCTTCAGGTACATCCTGCTGTCCGTGATCTGGCAGCTCTCAAACCGGGCGCCTTCCATCTGGCCTATGATTGGCAGGACGGCGGTGGCAATCTCATAGTTGTCGATGCGCCTATAGCGGTTGCTTAAGAATGCCCTTGCAGTGCCATCCATAGTGCGCAGCAGCCGCTTGGAAGGGGAATGCCGGAACCATGCGTTCACGTTTGCAGCCAGAAGATCCGGTTTTTCCTCCAGCATCCGGTCATAATAGGGTGCGGGTATTTTCAGGTGGGAGCCTAACTGCCGGTGGGCAATGGGGTTGACCTGCATAGGCTCCACCGGTTCGGTCTTACCGTCAAAGAGATGAAGGTAGACCTGCCCGTTATGGGATTCCATCTGCAGGCTTCTGGTGTCCACCAGGTAATCTTCTTTCATCTGGCTCTGCCTTGTGATCTCGGCGGCCAGCTCTTCTAGTGATAATCCTGCTTTCATTTTGGTTCACTTCCTTTCTTTGGGTGAGGCGGCCTACCAGGAGACCCGGATGCCGCCGGGGGTGATTTCCGCTGCCAGACCATTGCTTTCCAGCACCTGTACCAGCCGGGGCCAGTAGACCTTTTTGGGAAAGCCTGACAGATGTTCTTTGGGGATCTCATTTTGGCCTTCTTCCACGCAGGCATTTCCGTTTTCGTGGAGAACCAGCCGGTTATGCCCCCGGGAATTCAGGTCGGCCACAAGGGCCTCCAGTATCGTGCGCCCCTGGATTTCATACCATATCTGGGGATCCACGGGCTGCTGGTTGGGCGGTGACTGCTCTTCGGCGGGGGTCCCGTTTCCGGTTTCCGCAAGGGGGACGACTTTGACCATGCTGCAGGTGATATTGGCCTGCCGGTCAAGGGTGATGTCCGCATGGTCAAAGTCGGGGATGCCGAAGACGCGGATGCGCCCGGTGCCGCCCGACAGAGCCAGCCTTTCAGGTCTTTTTTCCTCCCATTCCCATGTGATATCGGGATATGCCGACCGGAGGTAGGCAGAGATTCGGTGGTTCACATGGCATAGCAGGAGTGTTTCTACAGAGGCACTGTCTGTTTCCGGTATCTGGAGAGGTATGTTGGAACTGTTATTGGCGGCAGGAGGCTTTCCGGGTTTCTTGCTCCGTTTTGCTTTTTGGATATGGGGAAGAATCCAGATTGCCAGAAACCACGTTCCCCAGAGGATGAACACCCCCAGAAGGAGTCTGGTCTGCCAGTTACTCCGTACCAGTGCCAGTATGGCAATCACCAATCCTATGAGGATGCTGATGCTGCCCAGAGGGGCTTTGCCGTGTTCCATTGTCTGTTACCATCCTTTCTTTTTGATTCCTCATGGCGGTATGCCTGCAGATGCTTGGGGCTGCCGTCATATGGTGGCAAATAGTGTGTATGCTGCAGACTTTTTGCAGTACACAAAAAGAACCATACCGGTCTTTCAGGGTCATTCTGAAAACCGGTACGGTTCCTGCATACCTGGGCTGTGTGGCGGTTCGTTCGGGAAGCCAGGATGTTGTTCCCATGTAGGGAAGGCATCCGGCCGTTCCATTGCGTCCGCTGTTTCAGTCTGCGAAATTCGTTTTGCTCCTTTCTGCCTATGGCGGTGATATCTATAAAAAAAGTGCCGGCAGATGCTGCCGCGCAAAAGGGCAGACTGATACTACTGGCACTGGAATACAAACTTAACAGCGTGTGCAATGCGGAAAAGGTTCCGCCGTACAGGAGATGCTCCTGCAATCCCATGGGGATACGCACAAAAATCAATTACAAAATAAGTATAACACTATATAATGTGCATGTCAATATACAACACACAATATATAGAGGATGTGAGGAGAAAGAACCATCTTCGTATTTCTTTATTATGTTTCTTTCTAAATATGCTTTCAGCTCGAAATTAATTTGATTCGCAGAAATGCTACTGAATATACTCATAAACATAGCTCTTGAGCAGTTCCTGCAATTCTCTGTCCATGAATTCATAATCATCATGGATATAAAGGCAGACGAGTCTTTTGGCGGCTATAATATCAGGATATTTTTCTTTCAGCCGCCGCATATGCTTTTTCTCCATGCAGAATATAATGTCAGCCCATCCCAGAAGCCCGGGAGTTACCTTGACTCTGGCATTTTGTTCTGTTCCTGCAGAACGGGCTTTGTGTCCGTTATATCCGTCAAAGAGCTTTTCGGCGGTCAGGCTGCGCCGTTTATTCTGGCTGCACAAAAACAGTAGATTCATCTTATTACCATACAGTTTGATTTTTGGAATGTCCTGCAGACAGGTTAGTTTCATTACATTTGCTGCCAACAGCATAGTGTTAGCTGGACAGAATGATTGTAACATATATAATGGGCGGCGGCAAGATATCCGGTAACAGTGGGAATAGGTATCATATTCTCTCAAAGATGATCTGCCGGCGCAGGTAAAGGTTGGAAACGGCAAGGATAACCGGGCGGCTGCTGGGGGAAGAGCGTGCCAGGAAAGGAAGGTTGTCGCTGGTGGTGTACTGGTCGTCATAAAGTGCGTCCAGAATGCTTTCTTCACACGGCAGGCGGCTGATATCCTTTTCCACACATTTGATGATCTCGGCAGTGGAAAGCAGAGCTTGTCCAGCAAGCACCATGACTTTCTTTTCATCTTCGGTTCGCCGGTCCCGGTGGAAGAGTCTCTTGGCAGAGGAAAAGGGGACATGGCTGAACAGGGAGAGCTTTAGGAAGGAAGCGGCCCTGCGAAAGGGAGAGCCCTCCGTAGGGACAATGCATAATGCGGCAAGCAGATCATAAAGGGCATCATATTCGGTTTCTCCTTTGCCGCAGATTAACAGTCCGCGCATCAGGAGGCGTTCCACACAAGCTTTCCAGGTGCGTTCGGTGGAAAATACGGATTTTAAGGCAGCTTCCTCATAAAGGACACCGATTTCCTCCATGCGGACAATGCGCCAGTTCAAGATGCTCCAGATGATCATTTCCTGAAGGTCAGCCATATATTCGTTTCCGCTCAACAGGATGACGGGGTACGTCTGTCCGCGGCGGTTGGTTCTGTGTTCAAAACGTCCGATAGCGGTGTACAGTGATTTTCTTTTCATAGGTACCTCCTGATTTTTATCGTGTGTGGTTAGGATGATTCAGTTGCTTTGACCGGCAGTTTCCGTAAGCGCCGATGCTGTGGATAAAGGGAACTGCTCAGTATAAAATTCCGGATAAAAAAGCCGGACTGTTTCGGAGTTTCCGGGATGCCCTGGAGATCCATGCTCCCACATGGGAGGGCGGGGCATGGTAGCGGGCGGCGATTTCGGAGGTGCTGTATCCCTGGATTTTCAGGCCAAGCGCCTCTGCGCCGAGTTTTGACACACCCATATAATCCCTTGTAGAGGAGAAGAGAAGTTCCTGCGTTTCCATGTAGCTTGTCTGAACAGAGAAAGGGTCAGGCTGGTGCGGAACAGTACATTCATTCAGGAGCTCTCCGTTTTCGTCGTATGGCAGTGCGGCAAAGTATTTTTGTTTTGCGTACATCTGCCTGCAATAGGAGAGAAGGCCGTTGCGAACCACTTTTTTGGCATAAGTGGGGAATTTCGCCAGCCCGGCATCATAGGTGGCAGCGGCATGACAGAGCCAGATACATCCCTCCTGATACAGGTCGTCATATTCAAAACCGTAGATAGCTTCATTGACATAAATTCTGTCCCGAATGATCCAGGGAACGATGGAGAGATGGGCTTCCACAAGCATTTGCTGTTCATAGGTTAAATAAATCTTTTTTCTCATAGGTATTCACCTCACATTCATGCGGCAGTTTTTGGAAGCAGTTTCATAGAATCCTGGCATAGGGAGATAACCTGGCTGCACATTTGTTCAGAGAACATGCCGATGTGGGCATATTCTTCATCGAGGCTGAGCCTTGCCTGAAGCCAGACATATGTCGCCCATCTGTCCATATGCTGTTGTTTCTGCAGCCTTTTTAAAGCATGATGGGTAAGGATGCGTTTGTGGCGCAGTCTGCTGTTTGCCAGGGTTCCCATGGGGCGGCGGTCTCTTTTGTGAGCGCCCACATAGGAATCGCAGGAAGGCCAGTTGGAGCAGACATAGAGGAAGCTTTGGCGGTCTATGGTACTGGCGCCATAGACGGTGCTTGCAGGCCTGCAGACTGCAGGAGAACCGCAGTAGGGGCAGTGGATGTCGTAAGTTCTTTTGTTTTTCATTGTTCACCTCCGTTATGTTGTGTGCCGCATAGATTGGGGCATTGGGTTGAATGGTTCAGCAGGAACAGTTATTTTCGGCAGCTCCGCATAATTGTTTTAGGGAGCAGCTTTCAGCGGAAGCAGTATGCCATTCTACATAGGAAGCATAGGCAGCTTCAAAGGTGCGCTTATTTAGGGTAATGCAACATTCTTCCGGGTCTATGGATTCTCCGGACAGCTTTTGCAGGGTTTCCACCCGCATGAAAATGAGGGAGCCATCTGCATCTATTGCCATCAGGAAACCTTCACAAGGCATCATATTTCCATGAGGGCAGAGGAGGGAATTGCACTTTATGTAGACAGCGTTGTGCCAGTTGCCGCGGACTGCTTTCAAAAAAGTATATATTTTACATTGACTGTGATTCATATCCCTTTACCTTTCTTATGCGATTTTTGTATAAAAAAAAGGACGATTTTTTAGAAAATATTATTAAATTTTTATAAAGAAAGTAACCGTAGCAGTCTTTTAGCTGATTTAAATGAATAATCAGGGAAGATAATGTTATTGAATTGTCTTTATTTTAATATGAAGACAGGAACCAGCCGCAGTGTCTGCAGACTGGTTCCTGAAAAGGATTTTTGATGCTTTCAGCCTTAGCCAAACAGCCTTGTGATCTCCTGTGTAATCCTGGGAATGACCGTGCCGTTGAAGATGGCGGTCAGCGCTGCCAGTAGCAGGGCGCCCAGAACCACGGCAATGATGATCTTCACGGCATCTGAGATGTAGAAGTCCCCACGCTGGTTGGAAAGCGCCAGCCGGGCACGGGTCATAGCATGGTTTGCCTTGTTGCGGATGATGCTGTTGATATTTTTCATAGAATGCCTCCTAAAATTTAAGTTATTTACTGTTTTTGGCATGGCCGGGACTTTGTCCGGAAACCTCTTTTTGTTCCTGCAGACATGGCAGAGTACTTTTACTGTATGGGTATGGGGCAGGACAGAGCAGCGGGCCGTACCTGTGTAAAATAGTCTCTATCCAGAGACTGGATTACCGTTATTTACCGTTATCCGAAGAATCCGCCCAGAGAGCTTAGGACTTCGGTACAAAGAACCACCAGATAGATGATCATGATGCACACGAGCATCAGCATGGAATACCGCTGGATCTTTCTGGGGCGTTTTGCAGCTTCCTTTTTCAGGCTGCTTTGTTCAATCTGCCGCATGTCGAAGCAGATCATCTTAAAGTACATCCTCTGGTCGTCCCCCCGCAGAACTCCTACCAGCCCGCGGATGATATCTGACAGCATGGGGCTCCCGATGCGGGTCTCGAAGCGGAGCAGCGCATTCTCGTAGTTTCCTGTCTTCATGTCCGCAATCGTTTGGTCCAGTTCCGCACCGAAGTCCCTGCCTGCCACCCGGCGGTAGGAGGAAAGGATCTTCAGTACGTCCCGGTCATTATCCAGATTCTGCCCTATGGTCAGGGCAAAGCGGGGGATCTCCGCCTCGATGAGCTTCCTGCGCTTGCGGACGAAGTCGAAAGCAGCGTAATAGGTAGAAAACCACAGTGCTACTGCCAGCCCGATGAGGACGGGGGACAGGAGGGGCATCAGGAATGCCATAGGCAGGGCACAGATCCCCACGGCGCCTGCCGTGACCCATGCCCTTGCTGTGTAGACCTCTGGGGTCATTTCCAGTCCGCTGATTGCCAGTGCCACCTGCAATTTGTTACGCTTTAATCTGTCCAGCCTTAAGAAATGGGCAGCCAGACATGCAATTCTGGTGATATACACGTCCAGCAGCTTTTCTTTTCTGGCTTTCTGCTGTTTTCTGGCCAGCATCATCATCCGGGAAGTCCTGCCGGTAGGGATGTCCGCAAAGGCACAGGACAGGTTGTAGGCGGAGACACCTAAAAGGATGCAGGCCGCCAGTGCCAGTAATGTCATATGTTTTCACCTCCGTATTCGATAGGTCTGCTCAGTTTCATGATCTGCGCCATTGAGAATAGGATGATTGCCGCACAGATGGCAAGGGCAATCTTGCCCGGGATGGTGTACATCAGGGTGTGGAACCAGTCCCTGTTCAGAAAGTACAGCAGGGGCACGTTGGCGATGACCAGGAACATCATGGTGATGGCTTCCCGCTTCGGTCCCTGCATCATGGCCTCCAGCTCTGACTGCACGATGCGCACATCTGAGAACTTCTGCACGATGGTTGGCAGGGTGTTTTTCATGGAACGGTCCGACTGGCACTGGATCAGGATATTTGCCCATTCCTGAAAGATCTGGTTCGGTATCTTCATTTTCAGGGAGTTGATGGTGCTGGTGGTGTTGGCATTGATCAGTTCGCTTTCCCAGACGAACGCTTCAAAGGCGGCCTTCACCGGCTCGTTGATGTAGGGCAGGTTCTCCCTGACAGAGCGCAGCAGGTCCTCTGTCCGCAGGTACGAGGTGGTGATGATGGAGATAGCGGTCTCCAGTTCCTCGTTCATGTGTTTTTTATAACTGGCAGCTGTGCTGCGCAGATACCAGACGGGCAGGAAGGAGAAGCCGGCGCCCAGTACGGGAACCATGTACGCATTGTTGATGAGCAGGGCCAGCACGGAGCCTGCCGCAAAGAGCAGCAGGGTGATTCTTGTGACTGCCTCATAGCGATCCGTTCTTCCCATATCCTTTAAGATCTGCCGGATTTCATAATCCTGGCTGAAGAAGCCTCTGGGCGGCTTCCCAGTCAGCACGTTCAGTTCGTCTGTCAGGGTGGGGATCTTTTGTCTGGAGTGGAAGAGAGCGTCGGTGAAATCCTGCAGCCTTACACCGGTCAGTGCCAGAAGCCCGGCGCTGGTGAGGATAAAGCAGATAAGATAGATCCAGTACAATTATGTCGCCTCCTTTCCGGGCTGTTTTTTCGCGGCAGTCTTTTTCCGGGCAGTCTTTTGGGTGCCGGGTATTTCCTGCAGGAATTCCTGAAGATCCTTATGGGGAATGCCGTTGTCCAGCAGCCGCTTCTGGAGCGTGTCCGACATGAGTTCCGTCTTGCGGTGGCACCCTATCACCTGGGAATTCCCTTTTTCATCCGTCACATTGTCCTCCACCTGATACTTATACAGGGAACGGTATATGAGTTCCCCGTCCCGGAAATCCTCTCCCTCGATAATCTCCATGATCTTCCGGGAGCGGTCTTCCAGCTGCTTGGTAAACACAACCACAGGGTAAGCCTCCACCATGATCTGCATGAGCACGGAGTCGTCCATGGCATATCTGCGCTTTGCCAGGGTCATCATCCTGCGGTAGGTGCTCTCGCAGGAGTTGGAGTGGATGGTGGTGCAGACCGTGTGGCCGGTGCGGGAGCTTTCTGCCGCCGACAGACTCTCGGCAGCCGAACGCATCTCCCCCACGCCGATCACATCGGGGTGCTTGCGCAGTACCCGCTCCAGCAGGAAGTCCTGATTGATGTTCATGGACGGGTTCTCATGGGGCCTTGTCAGCAGATGCACCACGGAATTCAGGACATTTCCATCTTTGTCCCTTTTGATCAGGTCGAATTCCCGGCTGCCCTCTTCAATGGTGATGAGACGGCGGTTGTTCGGCACGTTAGACATGAGCCATGCCATGATGGTGGTCTTGCCGGAGCCGGTGGAGCCCGCGATGCAGACCGAAACCCCGTATCGGATGCAGGCGGTGAGGAAATGGAGCATCTCCGCCGTGGCGCTGCCGGAGTCCAGAAGCTTTTGCGCGGATACGGTCTGCTGGTTGACGATACGGATGGAGGCATTGATCCCCACGTCCGCGTCCACAATGGGAGATTTGTCCACGGAGATGCGGATGTTCCGGTCAAGAAATCCGATGACAGAGGGCATTGTGTCGTCTATGACCATGCCGCAGGCATTCAGCATACGTCTTACTACGTCGATGGCATGCTGGGGGGATGAGAACTTGTCCGGAATCTTGATGCTGCGTCCGCCGCCCATGATGATTTCAATATCATTGTAGGCATTGATGTTTACCTCCTCCACATCCGGCGCATAGATCCATTTTCTCAGGAAGGAGTAACCCGCCATATCTTCGTACAGCTTGGCACAGAGTTCCTCCGTGGTGAGCCCCTGAACGGCGTATTTGCGTTTGACAAGGTACTGCGCCATCAGTTCCTTCAGGACGGCGGAAGCGCGTTCAGAGTTTCCGTCCCCGCTTCCTGCTATGGTGGAGGCATGGTTCTCAGAAAAGTATCTCTGGACGTCTTCCAGTATCTGGTCATAGGTCAGGCTGTTGTTCTCCACAGGGGAGAAAAAGATATCATTCAGGTTACTGCTCATCTATACCCTCCTTGTATTGTTCCATCTGCATCAGGGCATCCAGCACCTTGTTTAAGGACGCGGTATATTTGGTGTTGCAGTATCTGGCAGCGTGGAACATGCCGCCTTCTGTGGCGCAACGCTCCATCTCCTTGCCATAAGGCAGGAGGCCGTCAAAGCCGCCGATGATGTAGCCCATCTCATCAAAGGCATGGAAGGGCCGTGCCATGCCGGCAAAGGTCATGTGCGCATCGTAATGGAAACGCTTGTCCGTCAGCAGGGGCTGGTGGGCCTTTAAGTAGTTGATGCCTTTCAGGTCAGGGGTCAGGATGCGTACTACCAGATCCCCGGACTCAATGGAGGCCGGAGTGAATACGTTGGTCATGCTGGGACCGCAGTCCAGTATGAGGTAATCCACCAGGCTTTTGGTGACGGATATGAGCTGCAGGGCCATCTGATAGTCCGGATCAGGGTAGCTTAAGGGTGTCTCCCCGGCACAGTAGCCCATGAGTCCGATAAAAGGGTAGTTTTTCAGCACGGTAACATGTGATGCCGCCAGGGACGTGTCGATCTCCAGACTGCTTAAGACCTGACCCACAGAGACTTCCGGCCCTGTCGACTGTTCTGGGAGCCATATGGGTAGCATGGGGGTGCCGGGTTCCGCACTGATGATGACCGCTTTCTTTTGGCTGCCGGTCAGCGCTTTGGCAAGGATGCAGCAGAACATGGATTTGCCGCTGCCAGGGCTGCCCCAGACTGTGATTGTTTTGGACATGGGAATTATCCTCCTTCCTGTTTCCTTGGGTTATTGCGGTATACTTGAGTTATCATGATCCGGCTCCGTCCCGGTCTGTCTGTCTGGGGCGGAGTTATCTGCAGTCCTTCCGTCAGGGGCGGGAGCTATGCCGTTTTCGGATGCATCTGTTCCATTTCCGATTCTTTCCCCGCCGTTGTTTTCCGGGTCTCCTTCTGCGCTTTCCCCTGCCAGTGTTTCGGGGAAGTAGATTTCCCGGAGAGTCAGATCCTGATCTTCCAGCAGTTCTGCGGCCAGCCTCTCATTGTTCCGGCAAACCAGTGCCACATGAGCCACCCCGTCATTTTCCAGCGCGGTGATGGAGCGGGCTTGTTCAGGGCTCGCCAGAACCGTGATGGTGGCAGACTGCTGTTTTTCCTCGTGCTCCAGAGGTACTCTGGAATTATCCACGTTGATGCCGTCCGCGCCTGTCACGGACAGAACCTTTACAAAACGCAGTTCTGGTACTTCCACGGCTGTGTCGAGGAAGTGATAGATGCGGATGATGTCTCCCGGCTGCAGTTTGTCTGACAGGCCGGCAGCCAGAGTCTTCACGGTCAGGGAAATAGCTACCTTTCCGGAGGGGATGCTGCCCAGCGCCGCATCAGGGGAAATGGGTACGGTGCTTACTTTGGAGGACAGGATATAGTCCCCCGGCATCAGGTCAGCCGTGGCATAGAGTCCTTTTACATCGTCCAGTGACCGGGCGATGTCCGGGGGCAGGTTATAGCTTCCTGCTTCCACGGTTTTGGCATTGTCTGCGGTGATCAGGTCACCCCTGGAAATGGGTGCGGTTACCCTGACGATTTCTGTCTTGCCGTTTGTCTGCTTTGCGATGGTGGGCAGGGCCACAAAGGCGGTGACGGCCGCTAGCAGGAGGCTGAGCAGACCGAAAATGAAGCGGCTGTTTGTTTTCATGATTCTTTTACTCCTTTTCGATAAGATAGCGGGCTGATATGCCCTGCCGGGCAGTGCCGGCAGATAAGTGAAAAATGTGCTTTGTGTTGTAGGTGGTATCTTCCGTGAAAACTGTGGCATTTGCAGGCGCAGGTTTTAAGTCCTTCTATAGGACAGTGACCAAAAAAGCCGCAAGACTTCCGGCCGCAAGGAATGGGACAAATGGAAGGGATAAGTTCCCCTGCATTTTACGCTTGTTCTTTCTGGCAGTTATGAAAGAGGCGGCTAAGGCGAGGGCAGAAGCTGTAAGCAGGACAAAAAGCATGCGGGATACACCATAGCAAAATCCCAGAACAGCAGCCAGCTTGATATCGCCTCCCCCTACCCCGGTTCCGCCTGCAGAGATGAGGGATGCAGTCAGCAGGATCAGGAACCCTGCCGCCGCGCCTGCCAGAGAGGCCAGAAGGGCAGGCAGGAAGGTAGACAGAAATATGCCTATGGGGGATGCCGGCGCACCGGATATCCGCTGTGAGACGGTCTGGCTGTCTGGTCCTGCCAGTGCCTGCAGGAACGGAGCAAAGGCCGCAATGGGAGTGAAGAGCAGGAGCCCCCGATCAGGCACCCGCCTTGTGCGCAGGTCGTATGCCGCAAACCCGGCGGTGCAGGCAAGGACCAGCAGCTCATGGATGAGGATGGCGGCCCGGCTACTCACGGTTGGTGTACCAGTCGTCAAACACGCTTTGCCGGATAAGCGTATAATCATCCAGGTTCACGGATAGCATCCCCGCAGGCGTCCATGTGTCCCACACCTGGGTGTACACCGTGTAGCTGGCATTGTCCGGGTACCAGATGGGGGTGAAATGTACTGCGCGGTTGTAGGTGGAGAACTCATTGGGCCGGAAGGTGAACTTTGCGTTGTTTCCGCAAAAGACCCGCTGCAGGAGCCGCAGGTAGGTCTTGTACTGGAATTCCGGGAAGACGGAAAATGCGGTTTGCGGGGTGGTATAGTGCCCGGAGGGCGCATTTGTGGAAAGGGCCGCCCGTACTTCCGTCTTTACGCCGTATCCGCTCTTCATGTTTTTGCCGTTCGCCGTGGGCACGATGTCATCCGGCATCAGCGACATGGAGCCAGAGAGGGAGGCGGAATATCCGGTATAGTCGAAGGCCCATTCCCCATCGTCCTGCCATTCTCCTTCGTCCACCCATCGCCCATCGTCCACCATCTTGCCGTCGTCCTTCCATTCCCCGTGCCCTCCGGCACAGTCAATGGGGCAGTCAATGGTGCAGCCGCGGCTGTGCCATTTCCAGTCGGAATGCCACTTCCAGTCGGAGTGCCATTTCCAGTCAGGGTGCCACTGCCAGTTGGGAACCCAGCGGCAGCTCCACACTCCCCAGTTGGCGGAAGTTCTCTGGGGTTCTGCAGGCAGGGGCGGCACGCTATAGCCGGGAGAGGTGTCCGTGGCCATGGGGTCGGGCGGGATCCTCTCGTTTAAGTCAACGATCCTTGCCGAGATGGAGGTCTGGGATGTTGTGGCTCTGGTGGCAGAAATCGTGATGGAGATATCCTGCGGCGTGCCGGGTGTATGCCACTTGACCCATACCAGCTGGCAGCCGTCCTTGGGGATGACGATGTTTTTTACCCGGTAGGATGTCCCCAGGATGTGGAAGGTCACTGAGGCAGGATTGTCCGGGGTCAGATCCCTGTCCGTATACAAGGTGACGGCGGTGATGACATCGGTATCCACCCGGTACTCCGCATCCGGAGCGGTAAAGTCTTCTTGTGGTGTGCCAGACCCCGGCGGATTGTTGAACCAGATGATTCCCACACCAAGGCAGGATCTGATGTCGGAATTGGACTGCTTCCCCGTGGTGTTGCCCGTCCAGCGGACGATTCCCAGATCATCCTGCTCCAGAAACATGGAGAGCGGAAGGTTTTTGTGGGTCAGGGAGGACATGGTTCTGCGCAGCGCCCCGCCGGAGAGGTCATCATAGAGAGCGGCCTCGGTGGCGGTCATGCAGTAGTACTGGCCGTTATGGGTAAAGTAGGCGATGGGTTCCAGCATCAGCCTGTACCTGCCGGAGATCATGGATGCATAATCCACCCCGGCAGCCTCAGCTACCATCATGCAGGCATATTCACTGCAGAAGTACCGTTTGATGGACTCGATACCGTTCCTGCCCGTGGCGCTGACGATGGTGGGGATGGCACTGGCGGGCTGGATGCAGCTGTAACCTGTGCCGGAGGCAAGCTGCAGGCTGGCGCCGTTTAAATACTGCAGTTTGCTGACTTTGCCGAAATGCAGGACGTTGGAGGACTGCACCCGGTTGGAGAAATCCATGGGTGTAGAGATGGCGGTGCCGCTCTCCGCGTCTATGACGGTGATGCGCACACCGTCATTGCCGGGGGTCCATTTGTTCTGTGAGGTGCCCTGCCCCATGCCGCCGCCTCCAGAGTCTATGTTGCCGTTCCCGGTGGCTCGGACCGTCATGGGGGAGAGCAGCAGGGTAAGGATAAGGAGAAGGGAAGTAATCCGTTTCAAGGTTGTGTCACGCTCCTTTTCTTGATTATGAATAATGATAGTTCCCGGTTTCGGGAGTCCAAAGGCATCGTTTTCCTTTTGTCTGGGTCTCTTCGGGCATAAAAGGAAGCTGCCGGCAGTCGGCAGCTTCCGTCTTTTTGGTATTCCGTTTTCTATAGGTGAGGTTCCGATGCTTTACATGTTACCCACCATCTTGTCTGGATCCCCGGCACTGTCCATGGGGATCTGATTGGCTTCCCCGGGGACTACCCAGCCGAAAACAGGGTCATATACAGCACCGTTCCCGTTGGATGCCCCTGCGGCCGGGGTATCGCGCTGTGCGGGTGAAGCAGAGGGTTCCGGTTCCAGTTCTTCCGGGGTATAGGCGGGAGGCTGATCGGGATCCGTGGCATCCGCCTCAGCTACGGGGGATTTCGGTGGTTCCGGTTGCAGCTTTTCAGGCTCCGGGGTAAAGTCGATGGTCACGAGCTGGTCAGATTCGTCGATCATCTTTGGGTAAGCCTCCGTGATATCCTCTGGAGTCTGTTCCTGAGCGGCAGCCGGGGAGCCGGTGTTCCCAGTGGGGACAGGGGCGGCATGGGGCTGTGCAGGAGTGATGGGGGAAGAGGGCTCCTGCCATTCCTGGACAATGGGGCCGGGTATAGTCTCTTCCGGCTGAAAGTCAGTCTTTTCCTCCCGGCCAAAGAGGAAGCAGGCAGTGAGTATGCCGATGCAGGCTGCTGAGAGTGCGGCAGCGGGGAAAGCTCTGGATTTGAAAATGGTTTTCTTCATGGTATTTGTCCTCCTTTTTTGCTGTTCATATACCCTATACGATTCAGCAGATGCTTTTTCAACAGAACTCAGAATATTTTTTCTGTCAGAATTTCGTGTTGTGGAAACCGGTCAGTTCTATGCGCCGGGTGACGGTGGGGTACTGTCGCCCGAACATTTGGATGTAGAATTCGGCATCGCAGGAAAAGGTATATTCCAAACGGTTGCCGGACACACGGAACCGGAGCTGGATGTTGCTGACCTTATAGTCTTTAGTGGAGAGGGGGAGCTTGTTTTCCAGTCCGTCAGCCACAGCTTCTTCCAGCATGTCCACATAGTCGGTGCTGGAGTAGAGGGTACTCAGGTATTCGCTGAAGTTGCTTTCCCTCTGGGAGCGGAAGGTGTCCGCATAGATGCTGGCACTCAAGTTGTTCAGCTCCATCTTGGCACCATTGCGAATGTTGATGCAGGTGATGTGGATGGAAGCATAAAGCAGCAAAAAGGAGACCAGCATCACGGTGCCTACGATAAAGAAGCAGGTGTAGATGGTGATGTTCCCCCGCTGGTTTTGCAGAAGTCCTGCCATCCTGCTGCGATTACACCCGCCATAATGCCTGTTAAATACCACTGGTTCGGATCCTTTGTGTCTGCGGATAAATGGTTTCCTCATGGCCGCCTCACTTCCAGTAATGCTCGCTGACTCCTGCACCTCTGGAAACGATCCTGATGCTTACCAGATTAAAGTTCCAGAAGCCCCCCAACCTTGCATCCCCCGTGACGGTGATGTAAAAGGGACTGCCCAGCTGGATGGCGCGGTTCATTCCTCCAGGGGTGGGGAATCTGTAGGAGGCGTTGATGGAGTAGGTGATGTTGCCTGCACCGCTGATCTGCCCGGAGAGGAAATGGAAGAGCTGATCCGTCTCCGCATTGATGCCGCCGGAGAGTTGAATCTGTTTCACCACCTGGTCAGCGCAGTGATCAAGCTGCTGTTTGGTAGAGATGATACCGAACAGATCGATGATGAAGGCCAGCAGCAGGACGGTGATGAAGATGAATATCACTGCACTGAAATAATTGGCCTCGCCCCGTTGGTTTTTTAGTATCTTTTTTATACTGTCCGCTTTGGTATGGAGAAAGAATTTTTTCTGTCGCAGGGATGGTAAAGCTACGCAGCCGGATTCGGATGGGCTGTAACCCAAAGCCGGAGCTGCCCTGCTTATATCTTTTGACACAGTAAAACCACCGCCTTTCTAACAAAAACAGCCGTTCCTTAAATCAGGAAACGGCTGCTGTGCAAAATTTTGACTGTACCAAGTATAACAGATATGGATTTGCGGGGAAAGAGCAAAACTGTGCCAATGTTGTGCCAATATTGGATTTTATAGCATCTTGAAATAATGAAACAAACCATAAAATGGAAAATAATTATGTCTGCTAAGTAGATACTGGAGACATACTATGGGATAAAGCAAAATGAAAAAGGAAAGCAGAATGGCAGTATACAGATAATTTTTACCCTATTTCAATGAAAAATTCTATTCAATTACATGAAAAAAAATGATAGGATACAAATATGAATATGAACATATTTGCTCTGGAATGTACTGTCATAACATGGGGAGGAAAAATATGAGGAAGATGATACATAATCCTATTTTGCGAGGGTTTCATCCGGATCCCTCAATTATCAGAGTGGGGGAAGACTATTACGTAGCGACTTCTACCTTTGAGTGGTGGCCGGGTGTCAGGCTTCACCATTCCAAAGATTTAATACATTGGGAACTGATAGAGTATCCTCTGAACAGAGTATCACAGCTGGATCTCAAAGGGGTGGGGGCTTCTCAGGGAATATGGGCTCCCTGCCTTACCTATGATAAGGGTATATATTATCTGGTATATACAGTAGTGAAGGCTTTTTACTGCAATATGTATGATACAAATAATTATCTGGTTACAGCGGAAAACATACATGGACCATGGTCAGAACCAGTGGCATTAAATAATTTTGGATTTGATCCATCAATGTTCCATGACGATGACGGAAGAAAATATATCGTCAGTATGGTGACGGATCACAGAATACCGAAGAAATATGCCGGGCGATTAGTGATGCAGGAGTTTGATGCAGGAAACCATAAAATGATAGGACCGGTAAAAGAGATCTATGCAGCAAAGGATATCTTTTTGGAAGGCCCCCATATTTTTAAGCGTAGAGGGTGGTATTATTTGTTCAGTGCGGATACCGGAACGGGCGAGCTTCATGGACAGACGATTCAAAGATCTCGCCACATCTGGGGGCCTTATGAGATGTATCGACCTGATTATGATGCTTTTCGCCAGAAGGGAGAAGCATATTCAATCATGACATCAAGGCATCACGAGGATATCCTGCTTCAAAAGGCGGGACATTGTGATTTGGTGGAAACCGAGGATGGCGAATGGTATGCGGTACATTTGTGTGGGAGGGCTTCTAAAGAGAGAAATCATCAAGATGCCAAAAGATTTGCCGGAAGCCGAAGATATATGATCGGCAGAGAAACCGCCATTCAGAAGATGAAATGGACGGAAGATGATTGGCTGGTACTGGATAATGGCACGGTAGTGCCGCAGGAGATGGTTGAGGCACCGAAATGCGCCGATCAGACGAGGGAGGAGGTATCATATCAGAAACTTGTCAGGGACGATTTTGATTCAGAGGTATTGAATTTGGAGTATCAATCCTTGAGGGTACCTATGGATCAGGATTACATTTCTCTGACGGAGCGTCCGGGATGGCTTCGTATGTATGGAAGAAGTGGACTTGCTTCACTTTTTTCGCAATGCTTGTTAGCGCGCAGGATGACAGAATATTATATGACAGCGGAGGCTTGCATGGCATTTGAGCCGGAGGTGTTCAAGCAGATGGCGGGGCTGATAGTGATGTATGATACAGAAAATTATCTATATCTTCATATATCAAAAGACGAAAACATTGGGAAATGCATTTCGCTGTTGAAGGCTGAAAATAAGAATTATGAATATCTGACAGGATATTTGCCCATTGAATCTGGGAAAGACATTGTAATGAAAGTCGTTCTGAAGGATTGCACTGCACAGTTCTATGCAGGGTATCGTGAAGAAACGCTGCAGGCCGTAGGTCCTTCTGTGGATGCCAGTTTTATGTCAGATGAAGCATGCGAGGAAGGATGGTTTACCGGAACCATGATCGGAATATGCTGTCAGGACTTAACGGGGTTCAGGAAATATGCGGATTTCGATTATTTTCAGGTATCTGATGTAGAATGATGGGGAGAGTATGACATGGAAGATTATATTGCGTGGATAGATGGGGTAATTGAAAAGATTCGCCTTAAGATGGCTTGGGCAAGTGAAAAAAACAAGAATAAGATACCGTATACTACGAATGAATACGGAGAGTATGACGATAAGGCGGACACATTGCGCAAATGGCGGATTGATGATGGGATTAATTGGTGGACGAACGGATTCTGGGCGGGAATCCAGTGGCTGCTGTATCAGGACACAGGGGAAGAAAAGTATAAGGAGATTGCTCGGGTATCCGAAAGAATGTTGGAGCAATGTTTTTCCGATTTTTATGGGTTACATCATGATGTGGGATTTATGTTTGTCCCTGCAGCGGTAGCCGATTATCGTCTGACAGGAAATAACGATTCCAGAAAAGCAGGAATGCATGCAGCAAATCTTCTGGCGGGCAGGTTCAATCCTGTAGGTCGGTTTATCCGCGCATGGAATGATCTGGAACAAGATACTCGAGGATGGGTGATCATTGATTGTATGATGAATCTTTCACTGCTGTATTGGGCATGGGAGGAAAGTGAGGATCCTCGGTTTAAGCATATAGCTATGATGCATGCGGATACTGTAATGAAAAATTTTGTGCGGCCGGATGGGTCGGGGAATCAT
>ERZ779621.337-NODE-337-length-22852-cov-16.678510_pt1 | contig 22852 bp, 27 predicted proteins | sample MGYA00514215_ERZ779621 | MGnify/ENA primary metagenome ERZ779621 (study PRJEB29562, sample SAMEA4376715) | mouse gut metagenome | isolation source: Cecum | study: EMG produced TPA metagenomics assembly of the A DSS colitis mouse model was used to assess the...
GATAAAACAAAATATAGTAACGATGGAACCGCTGGCTGACGCTGGCGGTTTTTTAGTTGCGCGCCATGGGCGCGCTCTAACGGGTGCAAGTCCCGAACACGCCCAGATAGTGGGAAGTGTATAGCTGAACAGCAAGGGTGTCTATCGTGAGATAGAATCTGAAGGAAGCTGTAAGCAAATCTCTGGTCCGACGGACAGAAATCACATATAAGGCTAGGCTGCGAGAGATAAGTTGGCTAGAAACAGAGAAAGGCCGCTGACCTTCCAGCAAAAATTGTGTGCCGCCATTGATACAGCGCTGGAAAAACAACCGGCCGGTCTGGCCGATTTTCTCTCAATGATGGAGCAGTACGGCTATGAAGTCAAACAACAGAAAGGTGTCATCAGTTTCCGGGCTCCCGGGCAGGAACGCTTTACCCGTCTCCGGTCCTCCACGCTGGGGAACAAAAGGCTTGCGATATTGATACAAAACAACGATAGGTTTCGTGTAGAAGTGGCTTGAAATATGGCGTTTTCAGACTTACAAAGGTGGAATTATCCCAATGCAACTCCTGATAACGCAACACAGGGCAAATATAAGATGTACCGTCTGCGATTTTCTGTAAGTTGTTAAGTCCGGCTGCAATTCCGCGATTGCCATTTACATTGTAAGCATAGAGGTTGATGCTGGCACGACCAATAACACCACTGTACATTTCGCTTCTTTCTAAGATAGGATTTCTGTCAATGTCTACCACACCAGGAGCAGTTGCACTGTTGCAATTGATGAAGTAGCAGCCTGCATAATTTTCGTCATCAGGTCTTTCGATATCTCCGTCTCTTAATGGAGTTTTGATGAGGTTAAGAGCAGGAACACTCTTGGAATTACCTTTTAACTTGCTCTGACCTTCTTCGTAAGCTGCCTGAATGGCTGCGTTAATCTTATCGACAGTCTTGGTATCAGACTTCTTGATAAGAAGGCTAACACTATACTTAGGAGTTGCTCCCGGCTGTGCTGCCTTTGGGTCCCAGCAGTTGAGATAGCTGAATACTACGTTACCAGTTACGACTTTAGTAGGGTTTGTGAAAGTTGCCATGATTATTGTCCTCCTTTAATTTTCTTTAAAATCATCTTTGGCTGTGTTGAGTGCCGGGCGCTTATCTGTCGCAGGCACGAGTGTTGGTTTTCCTTGTGGTTTTTCAATTAGATCACCAAGGAGTTCGTTGAACTTCTGCTTTCCTAAAAGAGAAGTCATTGCTCCATTTCCGAATGACTGCTGTCCTTCTATGGTGTATATTTGTTCCCCGTTTTCCGGGGATACAGAAGGTAACACGTTAAAAGCCAGACGCTACAGCAGATATGCTGTTGACCACGGTGTCATTCCAATTGCTCCACATCTGTTGCTTCCACAATTTATGAGGGAAGAAACAGAACGTGATCTGGCAATGTTTATGGACATCGCAATTTTATCCAAATGCAAAGAGTTATGGGTGTTTGGAGAACCGACAGCCGGGATGCAAGAGGAGATTGCATATGCACAGAGAAAAAAGATGACAATCAAGTATTTTGACGAGGAGAAGATAACAGATGACAAGAATGGATGGAGATTGGATAAATATAACGTTTAAAGAAAAAACAAAGATACAAGATTTGACGAATGGGTTTAGCAAAAGTGAATTGCTTATTTGTTTTAATGAACCTGCTCTCAATAAGTTTAATGTTGAAACACCAGTAGGAATATATCCTTCGATTACACATTTTGAATATATGGATAAGCCCAAAGTAATTGACTATTTCAAGGTTGGAAAAACAGGTATGAAGAGTGGTAGAAATAGTGCATTAGATGAGTATGCACAATTTCTTTTAGAGAGTGATTTTGAGAAGGCACTTGTAACGGAAATCTATGTAAATAGATATGGTTCGTATGAATTAGAAATATCCACTATTAAATTTGTAAAAGATGGAGAGCTTTTTGGAATTGCAGAAACTTCAATAAAGGAATTTCAAGATGATGAATTTTTGAGAGCAATAGATAGAGACCTTGTAGATACTTTTTTGGGTATACAAATTCTTTTTCATTACAGTGATGAGATAAGAAGTTATAGACAATATAAAAAGGCAATCAAGTCAAAAGTTATTAGAGGCGAGATGTATAGACAGCCAGGAAAAGTGTTTGTTTATCAACTTCCTAAAGTCACAGATGAATTAGAAGAGAAACTGTCTTATTGGAGTTAATAACAGGGAAATTCCGCTTGTAATAGCAACAAGTATGACACTGTTTAATAAGTATGGTATATCTTATTGGAATGGTAACAGACAATAAATGTGATAGAATCAACACAATCCTTGAATATAGAGGGTTAAATGAATACTTCGATGCCGTTGCAATTTCGGCAAATTTGCATTCAGGTAAGGACAGCCATAGTATATTTGAATACATTTTAGGGGTGTTGAATGTGAGTGCCAGCGAATGTTTGTTTATTGATAATACAGAGAAAAATCTAGTTGTCCCTAGAAAAATGGGAATGGCTACGATTCTCTACGATGACGACAATAGAGATTATGATTTATTTATAAATGATTTAGAAAAGATTATTGGATAATCCAAGTTAAACAAATTCCAATTTGTCTAACACTTGATGAAACTTTCAGTTTAGTGGAGTGTCAAATTCCAATATGTAGAACAGTTAGATAAACTTGAAGTTTGTGGAGACCGGTTGTATTAAAACAATATCAAATAAATAATAGGCAGTTGACAATTCAACCTGGGGTTGAATTAATGGATGACTTTCACCGAAGAAGTTATTGAATTATAGGTAAGCCAATTTTATGATAATAATAGAAATTAATATAAGGAGATGCTGTCATGAATCATAATATTGGAACTTTTATTGCAACAAAGAGAAAAGCGTTGGGAATCACTCAGCAAAAATTGGCGGAGCAATTGAATGTTAGCTTCCAGGCTGTTTCAAAGTGGGAAAATGGAACGACAGTACCGGACACTTTATTGTTAGCGCAATTGGCGGCTGTACTTCAGACTTCAGTGGATACAATAGTTGGCTATAAAGCAGTTCCGATTACTGAATATGAAAAAAAGTATGAAGGCAGGGAATATTACTGGGGAATTACGCCGAACCGTCTATGTTATGAGATCATGAAACTTAAGCCTCCTGTCAATTCGTACAAGGTATTAGATATCGGTTGTGGAGAAGGAAAAGATGCCGTATTTTTAGCAAAAAACGGGTACATTGTTTCTGCATTCGATGCAGCAGAAAAGGGGCTGGAGAAAGCAAGGGAACTGGCACGATTACATCATGTGGATGTGAATTTTTTCCAAGCCGACATAAATGAATATGAGTTAAGTGATGAGTATGATATTATTTTCTCCAGTGGAGTATTTCATTACCTTACACCAAATCGTAGAGAGATATTTATTCATAACCTAAAAGAGCATACCACCATGCATGGAATACATGCTCTAAATGTATTTGTTGCAAAGCCGTTTATTGAAGCTGCCCCTGATAGTGAAGAAGCAGAATTAAGAAATGAGCCTTGGTATTCCGGTGAAATGATGCGATATTATCATGATTGGATATTCCACAAATACGAAGAAGAGATTTTTGACTGTAATAGCGGCGGAATACCACACAAACACTGTATGAACAGAATGGTTGCTGAAAAGCTGCCGGACTAGAGGAGGCCTATGATAAAAGCAGTAATTTTCGATATGTTTGAAACGTTAGTAACGCATTTTGAAAGTCCTATATATATGGCAAAACAGATATCTGATGATATAGGGATTGCTGAACAAAAATTTAGAGAAATATGGGATAGCACTGGCGATGACAGGACTTTAGGCAAAAGTAGCCTTGAAGAAGTAATAGAAGAAATCTTAAAAGTGAACAACTGTTATTCATCGGAATTATTTGAAAAAATAATAACGAAAAGAAGGATGTCAAAAATGGAATGTTTTGAATATATACATCCGGAATTAATACCACTTTTTACAAGGCTTAAAGAAATGAATATTAAGATTGGATTAATCACAAACTGCTTTTTTGAAGAAAGAGATGTTATAAAGAAAAGTATATTCTTCGATTATTTTGATTCAGTGTGTATGTCTTGTGAAATCGGACTCAAAAAGCCTGATGTCAAGATTTATAAAAAGTGTATGAAAGATTTAGAGGTTGAAGCTGAAGAATGTATTTATGTCGGTGATGGCGGTTCTTGTGAATTGGAAACAGCACAAGCGTTAGGAATGAATCCGCTTCAAGCAGCATGGTACTTAAAAGATGGGGTAAACCAACCCGCAAAAAGGAAAAAAGAATTCTTGCAAGCAGAAGCTCCGTTAGAAGTTCTTTTAGAAATTAACAAGTATAAAGAATAATACAAATTCCAATTTATAAAACAGTTAGATAAACTTGAATAAATCGAAGAGATAAGAAATAATGATATGTAAAGTTATGTTGCGGAATTGTAAAGTTGATGTGGTAGTGTTCGCAAGTGTTTTCGAATACAATGAAACCATCATAACTAGGAGGGCTTCATTATGAAAATGCCAGATAAAATAATTAAACTTAGAAAAGCGAATGGATGGTCGCAAGAAGAATTAGCCGAAAAAGTGGATGTATCTAGACAAGCTATTAGCCGTTGGGAAAATGGTACAGCTTTACCAGATGCACAGAATGTATTACAGATTAGTAAACTATTTCATGTTACAACGGATTATCTGCTGAATGATGACTATGAAAGTGATGACGATATTCCTGCCGTTCAGACAGCAACAAAGGAAACAAAGGATTTGTATACAAAAAAGAAACAGCATCATTTGATTGCTGCAATTTGTTTTACGATAGCATCGTTTTGTTGGCTTATGAGTGTATTGATATATGTTGATGATAATCAATTGGTGCTATCTTGTTTTGCACTTGCTCTTTGCTCAGTAAATGCAGTTGTTCAATTTGTTTTATTTGCTAAAAAAGGTAAAGCAGGTGCATAGCAAATTCCAATTTGTCTAACAGATGGATCATGAATTTTATTAAATTTAATATGTAATTGAGATGCAGCCGACTGGGGTAATTCCTAGTCGGCTTCTTTCTATATTAAGGGGTGTTCAAATAAGGGGTTCATCGTTAATTTGTATCAATATCACAGTCCTACGGAAGGGTTACGGCCAGAAGGATATAGAAGCCGCCTTATCCGGTTCCGATAGGAATGCAGAACAGCCCCGCCAAAGGGTCAATCTGATTATCGACATTCAATCCAGGCTTCAAGGGAAAGGGCCGGGCTATGAACGATGGGCGAAGGTTTTCAATCTGAAACAAATGGCCACCGCCCTGGCCTATTTGCAGGAAAACAGCCTGATGGAATATGAGCAGTTGGAAAAAAGCATCGGAAACTGTGGAGCGCTTCCACATTCTGTACGGCCAGATTAAGAACACCGAGGTCGGCCTCCGCTGACTTCAAGCGGATTCTGGGCGGAGCAAAACTTCCCAAGATGGACGAACTGAAAGAGGAAGGCCGTAAGCTGGCAGAGAAGAAAAAGAAGCTCTATGCCGAGTATTCCTTAATTTATCTGTGTACTAATCAAGAAAATCTGAGGGTTTACATTTCAAAGCGTCTGCTATATTCTTAAGCTGAAACCAGTGTTATATCCACATAAATAATTCTTATATGTGGCTAAACTAACGCCTGCTTTTTCAGCCAGATATTTTTGCGTATAAACAGGGTATTTTTTCTTGAATGCTTTTCGTCTTTTCTCAATCTTCTCCATGACACTTTGCATGAAAGTGTCATTTGTGAGGTCGTTATGTTCTTTTTCTCTAAAGTAATTTTTTTTAAAATCTTCCTCCAATTCTGTTCGGGTTAAATTTCCAGAACCATTCATATTCAATATGAAGAAAAAAGAAAGAACCGCCTGCCATTGCTGTAGACGGTTCTCTGTGATTTATCTTGTTTCTATGTATGGATTCTTTTACTGCTGTACGGGAACTGTGGACAATGCCAGTGCACCGTTTATCTTGATGCCGCTCACGCCAAGGGTGGTGGACAGATAGGTTACGTCACCCTTGCTCACTTTTACCGTGTAGCCGGTAGCGTCAATACCGTCTGCAAGTGTGATGTTCAGATACCAGAGGTTATCTTCGCCCTGCTCTACAGCTACGGTCTTGTATGCCACGGTGTTGCCGTCAGCGTCTGCTACTGCAATGACCGCTATGGTATTGCCGCAGTGCATCACCTGATAGGATGTGTGTGCGGCATTCTCAACGATGCGGAAGGTCTGTCCGTCCCCGGAATTCGTTGTAAAGCTGTGGGGAACACTTACGGGTGCGGGAGCCGCAGAACCATTATCAGAAGAGCCGCCGCTATAGCCGGAACCGCTGTTGGAAGAACCGCTGTCATGAGAGCCGCTGTTGGAACTGCTTTCGTGGGAACTGGAACTGTCACTGGAAGAACTGGAGCCGCTGTCAGAGGAACTGGAACTGCTATCAGACCAATTTTCCCAGACACTCACTTCATCATCACCATCATAATGTTCCTGTGCGTCAGCATTGAATCCCAGTGCATGTGTCGTGATGGATGTTGCAGGGGAAGTGACGAAAAGCCCCAGTGCAAAAGCTGATGCCAAAATCTTGTAAGTGTTTTTCTTCATAATCATGTACCTCCGTGTTTTGTGTTTTCTTTTTCTTTGGTTTTCTAAGCAGGAAATCCCGAACAGTTCAGCAGAGGGGCATATTTTTAAGCCCCTCTGTGAATCTGCCGAGATAAACAATAAGAAAGCGGCGCAGGATTTTTCTTTCCTACACCGCTAAAAATACAACACCATAAACCCAAGTACGCGCTAGTTTTCCCTTGAAATCGTAGGGGAAATTCGCTATACTTGACTTGGCGCATAAAAATATGCTGTGTGGGAGGTTAGGTCTCCTGCATAGGGGTGTAGAGGACGGCAATCCTCTACATCCTGCCTTTTACTATTTATCTCGTTTTTCATTATACTGCTACCGCATCAAAATATCAAGAAGAACTATTTTTCAAAAAGAACGAAAACGTAATCAAGAGGGGATGCCGTTGATGATATCCGCGTTAAAAAGCAGGATTAAAATTCTCCAAATACATCTTTAAAAATATCATCACCATATTTGTCATATAACTTTGCCGCTATATCATAACAATCATTATCATTTCTTTGTGAGATGACTATGATATTCATTATCATCTTGTCAACAACTAAAGTATAGACAACCCTTATTTCAATCTCCTTGTATTTTATTTTGAAAAATCCAGTTAAATCATTACCATTTTTGTTCCCTAATGGCTTTCCATAACCGTTTGGACTTGGTAATGGCGCTTTTGACACTTTTATGATACCGGCTAATACCTGCTTACGCATACTTCCATCAATTTTGCTGTAGTCTTTTTTAGCCTCATCTGTTATCCGTATGTTCCACCCCACTATTCAAATTCCACACTTTCCGATACTTCTTCCAATTCTTCCATCGAAAAACCTTGTTCTTGTACAAAAGATTCAAAAGAAGATGTATTATCATTTGCTCTATTTTCGGCAAGTTTTAGCAACCTGATATTCTCAATCTTTTCCAGTAACTCTTCTAATCTGGCAAGCTTTTTTTGTGTATTCCTATATTCTTTTACAGATAATAATACAGCCGTTGGCTGATTATTTTTCAGCACAATATATTCATGATCATTCTCCGCCACATCACTAAAGATTTTACCTGCCTTGCCTTGACTAAAATCTGATATTGGGACAAGCCTCTCTGTTAACTCTAATAACGTTGTTTTCATGATTTCATCCTCCTGTTTCTCATTATATTCCATACATTTATGATACACAATAGTTTGATTAAAATTTACATCAATATTTACGTTATTATTTTACTCATTTTCTTGTATTTCTATATATTGTAAATTATGTGCCTGTTGCGTTCCCTCTTTTTCCATTCTGCTTTGGCCTGCACCCGCTATGTCAAGGGTTGCCCTGCGGCGTATCGCTTCGCTTGCCCCTTGACAAGCTTGTCTATCGCAGAATCTTGTTTGCTGTTTGGCGTAGAAACCGGTATAAACAAGAAAGGCCATATTGACAGTGTTGCTTTACTCATGTTAAGATACTTTGACGTTGAACGAATTGTTCGGTACGATTTCGGTACGGTGAGGGGATGAAGCGTTGAAATCCTCCTTTTTATCAGTGTTTTGGGGATTAGCAGGGTTTTCGATTCCCCTCGCATGCTCTCGCAATCATAGTTGTAAAGTATAAAAGTACTTTACAGCTATTTTTTAGTTTGCTTGCCATGGGCAATGAGCAGGCATCGAAAGGAGGCAGGTTTTGGAAATGATATGGATTGCGCTGGTCTTATTGTATGGCACTTTAAAAGGTGTTCGAGAGATTGTAAAAAAGAAGGCATTGGAGAAAAACTCTACCATAGAGGTATTGTTTATGTACACTTTGTTGTCTTTCCTGATAGTTTTGCCGGATGCAAGACATGCAATGGGATTGGAGCTGCACTTCTATTTTTACATAGCCCTGAAATCTTTTGTGATATTTCTGGCATGGATGTTTAGTTTTAAAGCCATCAAGAAGATGCCGATCAGCCTTTACGGGGTGTTGGACCTTTCCAGGGTGCTTTTTGCTACCCTTCTTGGAGTGGTGGTGATGCAGGAGATTCTGGGACCTTATCAGGTAATTGGACTTGTGCTTGTATCGGCGGGGCTTCTTCTTTTAAAATATCATCCCCGGAACAGACAGGGCCTTGCAGTGCCGGAAGGAGCGGCCGTGGAGGCCAGATATGTGGTGATGGCTTTTGCCTCCTGTATGCTAAATGCGGTATCGGGGCTTTTGGATAAGATTCTGATGCGGGATATTAACAGTTCTCAGTTACAATTCTGGTATTTGCTTTTTCTGACGTTGTTTTATCTGTTATTTATATTGCTAGGCAGAGTGCCGGTAAACTGGGGCAGCGCCGTGCGCAATCAATGGGTATGGCTTTTAAGTCTGCTCATTGTTATAGCGGACAGGGCGTTATTTGTGGCCAATGGCATGGAGGGCAGCCGGATTACCGTGATGACTTTGTTAAAGCAGGCAGGATGCGTGGTGACGATTCTGGCGGGCAGATTTCTTTTTCATGAAAAGAATACGACCCATAAGCTAATCTGCGCGGCGGTCATTATTGCCGGTATTGTAGCCGCTGTGCTGTAAAAGGAGCAATGCGGGCTGACGAAGCATGGCTTTTTGTTTCGTTGTCATTTCTGGCTGACGTGTAAAGAGTAACTTACGAATGAAAAGCCGAGAACATGGATGCAGTCAGGTTGGATAAAAAATCTTGTCCTATGATGAAAGGGTATGCTATACTGTATAAAGGTCATTTTAGGGGTGGTATGATAGATAGAATCTGTCGTTTTGAGGGCATATACGAAAAGTATAAATGCAGGAGGAAGGCAGAATGGACAAAGAAAGAGTGTTTAGTGAAGGAAAGGCGATGAATAAGGTAGCCCTGGCCTGTCATACAGTGTTAGCGGTTGTTCTTGCATTATCTTATTTTCTTGAGGTGTTAAAGGGAGACAGAACGCTGGGATATTACCTGTTGTTTCTACTTTTGGCAGCAGGACCTGTGATGGTTGAAATTGTAATGTATTTCAGAGCTCCGGATGATGTAAGTTTAAAATATGCCATCGGCATTACTTATACGATATTCTATATTTTTGTGGTATTTACTACCGTTAATATGATTGCATTTACCTTTATTATTCCGATTTATATGGTGCTGATTCTGTATTCGGATTTCAGATTATGTTTGAGTGTATCTGGGGTGGGATTTCTGGTCAATGTGCTTTTCTTAGCCTGGCAGGGAATTTTGGGGCATATCGATGCAGCGGATGCAGCCACCTATGAGATAAGGCTTTTTCTTCTTTTGCTGATTGGCATTTTTATCTGTCTGTCTACCAGGACGTTGAGCCGGATTAACCAGAAGAAGCTTGGAGAATTAAATAAGGAAAAGGATAGGGTGTCCAATCTGCTTGACAGGGTGATGCAGGTATCCGGTAAGATGTCAGGCGGTATCGTTGAAGTGGCAAAACAGATGAAGGAACTTGGCGCTGCGGTATCCGAGACCAGAAATGCCATGCAGGAGGTTTCCGCCGGGACCAATGAGACGGCGGACTCTGTACAGAATCAGCTGGGTAAGACGGAAGAGATTCAGCATCATATCGGGCAGATGAATGATGTGATGGATACGATTTCTAACAGTTTGGAGGAGGCCAGGGGAAATGTAGTCCTTGGCAAGGACGATATAGATTCTTTGATGAAACAGATGACAGCTTCTGAGAAGGCAGGCAGGGAAGTGGTGGAAGATATGAAAGAGCTGGAAGCGTATACCTCCAACATGCAGTCTATCATCGATCTGATCACCAATGTGGCCAGTCAGACCAGTCTGCTTTCCTTAAATGCAAGCATTGAGGCGGCGCGGGCGGGGGAAGCCGGCAGAGGGTTTGCCGTGGTGGCATCGGAGATTTCCAGCCTTGCAAATCAGACGCAGAGCGCAACGGTTAACATTGCGGATGTGATTCACAGTGTTTCAGAGAAACTGGGTATTGCCATGAAGGCGGTGGAACAACTGCTGACAAGTAACAAAAAGCAGAGTGAGTCTGCTACGGCGGCGGCTGACCGTTTTGAAAAGATTACGGACAGTACCAACCAGGTGTACGAGCAAAACAGACGCTTAGATCAGGCCATGGAGCGGATGGCAGCAGCCAACAGCGTTATCGTGGAGAGTATACAGACGATTTCGGCGATTATGGAAGAAGTATCCGCACATGCACAGGAAACTTTTTCGGTCAGTGAAAGAAATACAAAGATTGTGGGCGAAGTGGAGCGGCTGGTGGAAGATTTAAGCGAACAGGCGAAACTTTTGAACCGGAGTCAGGGTTTGTAGGTTAAATTTAAGAATGAATGGAGGGGCAGTTATGGGAATTATGACGAGGTTTAAGGACATTATGGCAGCGAATGTGAATTCGCTCCTTGACAGGGCGGAAGATCCGGAGAAGATGATCGATCAGTATCTGCGGAATTTGGAATCTGATTTTGCCAAGGTGAAGGCAGAGACGGCTTCCATTATGGCGGAAGAAAAATCTGCGAAGAGAAAGCTTGACGAGTGTCAGGGTGAGATTACCAAGATGGGTGAGTATGCGAAAAAGGCAGTGGCGGCAGGGAATGACAATGATGCGCGCCGGTTCTTAGAAAAGAAAGGTGAACTGACCCAAAAGCAGGAGGTTCTTGCGAAGAATTATGAGCTCGCACAGGCCAATTCCGCGAAAATGAAACAGATGCATGACAAACTGGAAGAAGATATCCGGGCCATGAAGAGTAAGCGGGATATGTTGAAGGCCAAGGTAAAAGTGGCACAGACCCAGCAGAAAATCAATGAGATGGGTTCTGGTATGGAGAACGCAGGCAACCATGCGGCAGCTTTTGACAGAATGGAAGAAAAGGTTAATCGGATGTTGGATGAGGCGGAAGCGGCAGGGGAACTGAATCGTTCCGGTGCAGATGGAGATCTTGACGATCTGGCGGCCAAGTATGACAGTACGGGTACAACGTCGGCAGTGGATGACGAGCTTGCGGCACTTAAGGCAGAAATGGGCCTGTAAGGCTGACAGATATAGAAGGAGATTACTATGGGATTTTTTAAGAATCAGTTTTCCAGTGTGATAGAGTGGAATGAGACCAGAGAGGGTGTTCTATTCTTCAAATTTCAGAGCCAGGAGATTAAGAAGGGGTCCCGCCTGATCATTCGTCCGGGGCAGGATGCGATTTTTCTGTACAACGGACGAGTGGAAGGTATCTTTGAAGAGGACGGCGATTATGATATCGAGTCGGATATCATTCCCTTCCTGACCACGCTTAAGAGTTTTAAGTTTGGGTTTAACACACCCCTTCGGGCGGAAGTGCTCTTTATCAATACCAAGGAACTGTTGGTCAAATGGGGTACGAAGAACGCCATCAATCTGCAGGCACCGGGGCTTCCGGGCGGTATGCCGATCAGGGCATTCGGCACTTTTAACTGTAAGATTGTGGAACACGATGTGGTGATTGAGAAGTTGGCAGGTATCCGCCAGACTTACACAGTGGAGGATGTGAAGGAGCGTATCATCGCGAGTCTTGACCAGCTGCTGATGGGATGGATCAGCAGGGAAGGCCGGGATATGTTCAATCTCCAGGCGGATGCCAGGAGCATTGCAAAGGGGATTGAGAGTGACCTTGATATGGATATGCGTAAACTCGGCATCGGTATCACGGACTTTGTGATTGAGAGCTTTTCTTATCCGGAAGAAATCAAGAAGATGCAGGAGAAAGCGGCCGCCCAGTCTATGGTGGGCGATATGGGCAGGTATACCCAGATGGCGGCGGCAGATGCCATGAGCAAAGGCGGCGGCAACAGTCATATGGCGGCGGATATGGTGAGTCTGCAAATGGGTATGGCCATGGGACAGCAGATGGTCAACCAGATGCATCAAAACGGTAATGCATATGCAGCACAGCCACAGCAGGCAGGGGCGGCAGCAGGACCGGGACCGAAGTTTTGTCCGAATTGCGGTACACCCACGACGGGCTCCAAGTTCTGCGGAAACTGCGGCAATCAATTATTCTGATGGCTGTGCAGATATGCCATACATATTCGGGAAGACAAGCGGAATAGAAGATTTGGAAGAGTGCAGATATGGTCTGCTTTGAGGATAGGAAATCATGAGTATATACGATACACTGAATGAGAGACAGAAGCAGGCGGTCATGCAGACACAGGGGCCGGTTCTGGTTTTAGCGGGCGCCGGTTCCGGCAAGACAAGAGTGCTGACACACAGGGTGGCATACCTGATTGACAGGGAGAGTGTGGCGCCCTATCATATTCTGGCCATTACCTTTACGAATAAGGCCGCAGGAGAAATGCGGGAGAGAGTTGATAAGATTGTGGGGTTTGGAGCAGAGCAGATCTGGGTCTCGACCTTTCACTCCACCTGTGTCAGGATTCTGCGCAGATATATTGACAGACTGGGATATGATAATCATTTCACGATTTATGATACGGACGATCAGAAGGGCATAATGAAAGAGGTCTGCAAGAAGCTGCAGATTGATACGAAGATGTTGAAAGAGCGCACGATTTTAAGCGCCATTTCTTCTGCCAAGGATGAGCTGATTGACCCTGTGCAGTATGAGATGCAAAATGGCTATGATTACAATGGTGCAAAGATTGCCAAGGCTTACCGGGCTTATCAGGAGACTTTGAAAAAGAATAATGCCCTGGACTTTGACGATCTGATCATGAAGACCGTGGAACTTTTTAAGGCGGATGCACAGGTGCTGGAAAGCTACCAGCAGCGTTTCCGTTATATTATGGTGGATGAATATCAGGATACCAACACGGCCCAGTTTGAGTTGATCAGGCTCTTGGCGGATAAGTACAGGAATCTGTGCGTGGTGGGTGATGATGACCAGTCCATTTATAAATTCCGAGGAGCGAATATCCGTAACATTTTGGATTTTGAGAAGATATACCCGGAGGCTTGTGTCATCAAACTGGAACAAAACTACCGTTCTACGCAGGTCGTCCTGGATGCGGCCAATGCGGTTATCCGTAATAATACGGGGCGTAAGGAAAAGGCGCTGTGGACAGAGAAGACCGAGGGGAACCGGATTCATTTCCGCCAGTTTGACACGGCCTATGAGGAAGCGGAGTACATAGCCAGTGATGTGGCAAAGAAGTCAAAACGGGGGGAGGCATCTTTCGGGGACTGCGCTGTCCTTTACCGTACCAACGCCCAGGCCCGCCTCTTGGAGGAGCGCTTTATCATGGAGGGAATCCCCTATGACGTGATTGGCGGAACGAATTTCTATGCCAGACGGGAGATCAAAGATATCTTAGCGTATTTGAAGACAATCGATAATGGACAGGATGATGTGGCGGTGAAGCGAATCATCAATATTCCCAGAAGAGGCATCGGTGCCACCACCATTGTGCGGGTGCAGGAATATGCCGACGAGAGGAATATCAGCTTCTATGACGCTTTGCGGGAGGCGGACCAGATCATGACCATCGGCAGAAGCGCCTCCAAATTAAAACCCTTTGTGACCATGATACAGAGTTTCAGGAGCAAGCTGGAATTTTTCACCTTAGAAGAGCTGGTGAAAGATATTTTGGAGACCACAGGCTATCGAAAAGAATTGGAAGAGTCCGAGGAAGAAGATGCGGCAGACCGCATTGAAAATATCGAGGAATTGATCAACAAAGTGATATCCTACGAGGAGACACATGACGAGCCGGTTCTGAGCGAATTTCTGGAAGAAGTGGCATTGGTGGCGGATGTGGACCGGGTGGAAGAAGAAAGCGACAGAGTGCTTCTGATGACCCTGCACAGTGCAAAGGGTCTGGAATTTCCCCACATTTATCTGGCAGGCATGGAGGACGGCATCTTTCCAAGCTATATGACAATTACGTCTGATGATCCTATGGAGATTGAGGAGGAAAGACGCCTTGCCTATGTAGGGATTACCAGGGCCAAGGATGATTTAACCCTGACCTGTGCCAGACAGCGGATGATCAGGGGGGAGACCCAGTATAACCTGGTGAGCCGTTTTGTGAAAGAGATACCGCCCCTTCTTTTGGATAATACGCTGCCTGCGCCCAAACGGAAAGAGTATGAGACCTACGAGGAAGATTCGGAAGAAACAAACCGCTTCCGGGCGAAGCCATTTAGCGGTGGTACAGAGCGTCCGATGTTTGAAATGCCAGCAGAAATGGAACCTCCCAAACTGGAGAGACCGAGTGCGCCGGTGACAACCAAGGCATTTGCGGCAAAACCTAAGGCCGTTGTGCGGCCCAAACGGACAGCACTGGAAAATCAGCCCTACATTACCAAGATTAATCAAGGCGTGGGGGCGGTTTCTCTGGAACCGGCAACAGGAAATAAGAGGCTTGGCTATGAGGTGGGTGACAGAGTCCGTCATATGCGTTATGGAGAGGGCACGGTCATGCGGATTGAGCCCGGCCCCAGGGACAGCCAGGTGACAGTAATCTTTGATGAGATGGGGCAGAAAATCATGTACGCCGGTTTTGCAAAATTGCAGAAAGTTTAGGCAGTGTCTGCATAAAGTCTGTTCAAAGTCCTTAATTGACTGATAAGATAAGGAAGTTTGGAAATGTTTTTATATTTTTCATAAAAAATTTATTGGGAACATATAGTAAAAAGCAAGAAGAAGTGGTATATTAAATGCATAAAGGTCTGAGAATCTGATAATGAAATGACAGGAAAGAGAGGGTATATCATGAGAAAAGCAGAGGTTTTGAATAAATTGGACGAAATTCTGGACAATGCGCGTGTGAATGAACTTCTGGGCAGGAAGAAAGAAGAGGAGAAGAAGTGTAATAAACTTCTGTGGGTATTTGCCGTGATTGGTGCAATCGTTGCAGTTGCCGGCATTGCATATGCAGTCTACCGTTATCTGACGCCTGATTATCTGGAAGATTTTGAGGACGATTTTGATGATGACTTTGACGATGATTTCTTTGAGGACGAGGAAGAATCGGGAGAATAAATCCAGTCGCTTTGTAACGGGTGGGGGATGTGTTGCATCTCCCGCCTTTTTAGGTTGTTTATGAAAAAGCGAAAGAAATGGGGATAAGTATGAAAAAAGGACAAGTAGTGGAAGGCGTAGTGACTAGGGTTGATTTTCCGAATAAGGGAATTGTGGACTGCGAAGAGGGGATTTGTGTTGTTAAAAATGTGATACCGGGGCAAAAAGTACGGGCGGTTATCAATAAGGCAAGAAAAGGAAAGGCGGAAGGACGGCTCTTGGAGGTGCTGGAATCTTCGCCGATTGAGCAGGAAAGCCCCTGTTCCCATTTCGGACAATGCGGCAGTTGTATCTATCTGTCCTTGCCCTATGAGGAGACTCTGCGGATAAAAGAGGAGCAGGTAAAACGCCTGCTGGCGCCTGTGCTTTCCAGACAGGAAGAGGAGTGGAAGTTCGAAGGCATTAAGGCGAACCCGGCGGTTTTTGGGTATCGAAATAAGATGGAATTTACCTTTGGAGATGAGAGAAAAGACGGCCCTCTGGCGCTTGGTATGCATAGGCGTGGAAGTTTCTATGATATCGTGTCGGCGACGGACTGCCAGATCGTGGATGAGGATTACCGTCAGATTTTGACCTGTACATTGCAATTTTTTCAGGAAAAGAAAGAGGAGGGGCTTCCGCTTTCTTTTTATCACAGACTGCGGCATGAAGGCTATTTAAGACACCTTTTGGTGCGCAAAGCTTCACGGACGGGGGAGATTCTTCTGGCACTTGTGACTACCACCCAGACGGCTGGACTTTTGGAAGAAGAAATACTCAGCGCCTGGCAGGAGCGCCTGCGGCAGCTTCCTTTACAGGGAGAAATCGTGGGCATTATGCATGTGAAGAATGATGCGCAGGCGGACGTGGTGCGAAGTGACGAGACGGTTACTTTGTATGGACGGGATTATTTCTTTGAGGAGCTGCTGGGGCTTCAGTTCAGGATTTCTCTGTTTTCCTTTTTTCAGACCAATAGTTTGAGCGCGGAGCTTTTGTATCGCACGGCGAGAGAGTACATATTAGGGGCTGTGGGGGAGCAGGAAGGGCAGATCATTTACGATCTTTACAGCGGGACCGGCACCATAGCCCAGATGCTGTCTCCTGTGGCCAAGAAAGTAATCGGTGTAGAGATTGTGGAGGAGGCTGTTGTGGCGGCAAGAGAAAATGCCTCTTTAAATGGTTTACATAATTGTGAATTTATTGCGGGAGATGTATTGAAAGTACTGGATACGATAACGGAGCGTCCGGATATGATTGTCTTAGATCCGCCCAGGGATGGCGTGCATCCGAAAGCATTGCAGAAGATTATCGGGTATGGAGTGGAGAATATTTTGTATATTTCCTGTAAGCCTACCAGTCTGGTCCGGGATTTGGAAGTATTTTTGGATAGAGGATATGCGGTGAGACGGTGGGTGGCGGTGGACCAGTTTTCTTGGACTGGGCATGTTGAGACGTGCGTCCTTTTGTCGCGTAAAAGGTCTACTACCAAAATAGAGATAGAAATGGATCTTACAGAAGCAGACAGGAGGGAATGTATCGGAAAAGCAACCTATCAGGAGATTGCTAATTATGTAACGGAACACTATCAGACATATGTTTCACGATTATATATAGCGCAAATAAAAAGGAAATGTGGATTGGATGTTGGGGAAGCATATAATAAACCTAAATCTGAAAATCCTAAAGTACCAAACTGCCCACCAGAAAAGGAGAGGATGATTAAAGAAGCATTAAAATATTATGGAATGATTAAATAAGAGATATATTGATTTCAAGAGGTAGCGGATAATTTTGCTATCTCTTTTTTGTTGCAAAAAAAATTATAATTTTTGTTTTTCTGCTTATCGTATAGGGACAATGAAGGCCAGGTGCAGACAGGTTCTAATTGGCAGGAAAAGGGGCGGTTATACCGCTAAATTTTGAAAGGAGAAAAGATATTATGCAGGAAACAAAAGTAAGAAATGAAAAAACAGGGAGGGCGATGTTATGAACAGGCTGATTTTACATGGCAGAATGACAGCAGATCCCAAAGTAAGGTATGGAGAGGATGAAAACCATACTTGTTTTGCAAGATGGACCATGGCAATTGAAGACAGAAGCTGGAAAGTGGATGATACATACCATGTTGATTTTATCCCTTGCAAGGCTATAGGAAATATGGCGGCCGTGGTTGCAAATACCTGTTACAAAGGAAAAGAGTTAGTAGTGTCAGGGAAGATGCAGAGTGGTTCCTATGAAAAGGATAACAAAAAGCATTATTTCATGGAGTGTTTTGTGGAATCCATTGATTTCTGTGGAAAAAAAGAGACACCACCAGATTCAGCGGAAGAAGGATTTATGAACATACCAGAAGAAATGTTAGCAGAGATGCCTTTTAAGTAAGGCAGTTTTGAAAGGAGAAAAGTATGATTAAGGGAAAACAGAACTGGACAGTAAGTAATATCAAGAAAATGTATGAGAGCAAGCAGGTTCTTAGCTTTTCACACCCGATTCAAAGATCGAGCGAATTGTGGGATATTATGCAGAAAAGTCTGCTTATCCACTCAATGTTGGCAAATTATCCAATCCCGAATATTTATGTATTGAGGGAGGACAGTAGACAGGTAGATGATAAGGGAAAGCATATTTTTATTTTCAGCGTGATCGATGGAAAGCAGAGACTTACCAATGTATTGTCATTCCTGCGAGGGGAATATGCGCTGTCAGACAATGTTCCTGATGTTACGATTGAGGAAGAAACCTACAGCATAGCAGGGAAATATTTCGCTGATTTGGATGAACCTGTCAAATATGAACTTCAAAGGTATAAATTTGAAATTTATTCATTTGAAGAATGCAGTAATGATGAAGTGGAAGAAATCTTTTTCAGGCTCAACAATGCTACACCGCTGACAAAGGCACAAGTGGCAAAAGCGAAAGTGGGAACCAGCAATGCTATTTTTATCAATAAACTATTAGGCACAAGGTTCATGTCAGAAAGCTGCAATTTCAGCAGGGCTCAGAGAAAAAATTCTGATGATCAACGGGTGATTCTCCAAAGTGCCATGTTGTTTGACCGCAATTACAAAGGAATGGAAATTACCGATCTGAGCGAAAAGTCTATTATGGAGTATGCAGAAAGTATCAAAGGAAACTTTTCTGCACAACAGGAGAATATTCTGCTATCAGCTTTTGAATATCTGTCAGATGCCTTTCCACCAGAGATAAACAAAAATCTGAGGAAGATAGTTTTGCCAATGGTTATCTATATGGCTGATTATGCTCTTGACAAAGATGTAAAGGGAATGTATTTTCGCCAGTGGCTTGACTTCTTTTTCAGCGAGGATGTATTGCTTGAAGATTTTAATCAGAACTGTGGATCGGGCAGCACGAAACTTGTAAAAGTAAATGCACGCCTAGCAATTATGGCAATGTCGTTTGCAAATTATTTTGAAACAGATGTGCCCGAAGAATTAGCAGAGCTGGTTGCGGAAGTGAAAGAGCAGATTGCGGAGAAGGCAGAGGAACAGGCTGCCATTCCTGATGCAGCGGATGCTCTATCTGAGGAATTGCAGGAGGAAACTGAAGCAGAAGATATTCCTGAGAATGAATCGGAAGACAAAGAGGAAGAACAGGGGGAATGTGATCCGTTACCGGATCACATTCCAACCGAGGAAGTAGCAGAGGGTTAAGCCTGCATAATGCAGATGTTAAGCGTCTGCACTTTCAAAATATATTAACAGTGCAGGCAGGGAAATGAAAATATTGTTCTCTGCCTGTTTTTTGGATTGGAGGATAAAAAAATGCTTACGGAAAAAGTAATTATGAACGAACAGGAATTTTCAGATAATCATTACCAGTTTTTCGGTGTTCCGATGGTCTGTACACCTGCGTTTAGAGATGCTTTTGGGGAGGATTATGCTTTGGTGGCATTTGCTGCACAACAGATGATAGCAGAGAAATATCCTGATAAGAATTGGGATTATTTGCAGACATTTTCCTATAAAGGCATTAGTTTCTGGTGTATTGCTGATGCAGATCAAAAAGAACATTGGAAAGAGGAACATATCACTTTTCTAATGCCGAGTGACTATTAGAAAGGATGTAGAAATTATGAAATGGTTTGATGTAAATGAGATTAAAGACCTGAATAGTTTGCGAAGTACATATAAGAAATTTCTAATCAAGTACCACCCTGACAATAATGCAGAAGATACAACTGCGGACATGCAGGAGATCAATGCGGAGTATGCTTTGATGTTTGAAAGGTTAAAAAATGGGTTTGAACATTCAGAACACTATGACAGGGCAACTGACCGACAGAAGCAAAATTATAGCTGGGAAAAGGACAAACAGATAAGGGAAATGATTATTGCACTAAGCAGGCTGGAAGGACTGATTATTGAAATCTGCGGAGTATGGATATATGTGCGTGGAAATACAAAACAGCATAGGCAAGAATTGCGGGCACTGGGACTCACATGGAACAGGCAGAAAGAGTGCTGGATTATCCACTTTGATGATTATTACAGGCATGGTCAGCAGAGTATGAGCATGAACTACATAAGGGAAAAATATGGTTCTGTGTTTGTTAAGAGTGCAGAAAAGGCAATGATTGAGTAAAGGTTTATGTGATACTTCAAAAAAGTGGAATTATTCTGCAATGGATTTGTATAGTATAATACCTCTCGAAAGAGGGGCGAACCTGTCAAACATAAATACAGAATAAGGACAGCTTTTTGGCCGATTTTTATTTGGGTTTATTTTGACGCAGCCTGAGAGGGAGCGGCTCAATAAAGACAGTAAAAAGACCTATGTTTTTTTCATTAGAACATAGGTCTTTTACATATCTTCATTTTGCGGTTTGCTTTCTTCATCAGGGAGATATTCAATAATATCGTATATCTGACAGTTTAGAGCCTTGCAAAGGTTATCTAACGTATAAGTAGTAATGCTTTTTCCCTTTTTAATACAATTTATGGTATTGGAGTTAATGCCTTTCTTTTGGATTAACGTATAAATTGATATATTTTTTTCTTTTAGAGTATGAAAAAAGGGGGCATAAGAAACCATGAAATCAACTCCTTTTTCAATTTATTATAGGCATATAGGTAAATTCTTAACATAGATAAAGATTTACCATAGATAAAGTTTTATCAATATTGTGCTTGATAACAGGGGAAAGCTACGTTATAATGAGTTGGTGTTTGAACATTAGAAAAGGAGAGACTTGAAATGAAGAAAAATGTTATAAAAAAATGGGCAGTAGTTGTTGTAACAGGTATATTTATGACATCCCTTACAGGGTGCGGAACAAAGACAGGGGCAACGGAACAAGTCCCTGAAAGTAGCAATGAGGTCGTTGAAGTTAGCAATGAAAATATCGAAACAGAAGTTACTGAAACAGAGATTGAAATTGAAGATGATGCTGAGGTTTCAGATGAACTCGTTGGTGCGGAAGATGAGAACATAGTTCTGTATGCAGAAGTTGGAAGTCAGGATTATTGTCCGTTAGATGAAAAGAATTATGAATCAAGTACTGATACTGTATCAGCTATGGAAGATATTCCTCTTTATAATAGCGGCGGTTATGCAGTTGGATACATCAAAAACGGCTCAAGCATTACACTTGATGAAACTGGAACCGATATTGGTTGGGCAAGATTTGAAAATCCCATTGCAGGAACAGACTATGATTATCTGTATGTATTAAAGGATTATATAACCAATGAAGATGAAATCCGTTTAACAGTAGAAACTATGAAACAAAGAATCATTGATAGAGTTTTAGACAGTCCTGTTAATGATGATGTTCATTATGTTTTCTTAGATGAAAAAGAGTCTGATATGGAAGTCTATGAATGCAATCTGATGTCTGTTTATACAGATGAACTTGATTTTCAGTATTGGCTTGATGAAGAACTTACACGAGATTTCAATATGCTCGATTACAAGACATTGTATGTTGAGTGTGAGGATGATGCAGACGGTTGGATTACAGTAAGACTTTACTACAAAGACATAATCGACTGGACTCAGATTCAGTAAAAAAAATAAGGAGCTATGTATATAGCTCCTTTTTAAATGAACTTTTGTGTTATAAAACAATGGGATTTCATTTATAATATAAAAACCAAAATTTAGGCAAACAATTTTTCATTAGAAAGGAGAAATCATTATGAAGAGAAAGTTTTGGGCAGTCTTAATGACTGTAACTATGGTAATGGTTGGTGGATGTGGAAATCAGATTGAAACCAATGAGAATACAAAAGATGCTATTGTTAATAGCGATGTCAATACTGTTGAAACAAATGAAATGGAATTATCTGAGGCAAATACTACAGAAGTAGTATCTACCGATGTAAATGCAATACAGGAGTTTGATCCTGTAATCACAGAAAAAGATGATTCTGAGTTGCATCTGAAAAACTATCATGATTATCTTGAAGATAAGACTCTGTGTACAGATGAAGATGTTTTCAGTAATGGAGCATTTGAGTCTGTAGAAGATGTATATTTTCAGACAACAAAGAAAGTTCCTATGTATGCTTCAAATGGAGTTAGAACAGGTTATATTGGTGAAGATGTAGGTTTTTCAGTAATTGCTACTTGTGGAGATTGGTGTTATTTCTATATTGGTATGGATAACGCTAAGAGATATGCAAGACTCTCTGAAATTGAAGAAAATTCAATGACTCTTGAAGAAATAGATGCAATGAGAGCAGAAGCTGAAGTACAGGCAAAAGTAGATGCAGAAGCTGAGAAACAGCAGACACAGACTAAACCTGTTGAGGATACTTCTTTACAGAATACTCCTCCTGCGACAGAGCCTGTTGAGATTCCTGTTGAAAGTAATAAATATACTCCTGAGGAAGCAATATCTATTTATCGTTCCATTATGGAAGGTGGAGGAATTACTTGGGATCCTTCTCTTAAGGGTGTATCAAGTTGGGGAACAGGTTTCTTCTATCTAGATAAGGGTTATCCCGAATGGGCAGGTGAATCAAGTCTTGAATCTTTTGCAATGGGAGATAGTGTTGGTAATCCTTGGACTCGTTATTATCTTGAAGTAACAGATTCGGATGATGAGTGTGTTTATTTCACATCATGGCATAATTAAATATAAAAATAGTAAGGGATTTAAGAGAAGTATAAGAGTTGGACCTCACCGGTCCAACTCTTATACTTTAAAACTGGTTTGAAAAATTTAAGGAATAACGTAAAGGTCAAATTTCTCGCCCTACGATAAATTAAACGCCGCTTAGTCGCGACGC
>ERZ779621.341-NODE-341-length-22756-cov-11.984494_pt1 | contig 22756 bp, 24 predicted proteins | sample MGYA00514215_ERZ779621 | MGnify/ENA primary metagenome ERZ779621 (study PRJEB29562, sample SAMEA4376715) | mouse gut metagenome | isolation source: Cecum | study: EMG produced TPA metagenomics assembly of the A DSS colitis mouse model was used to assess the...
ATTGAACAACTATGAAAAAACTCAGCAAGATCGTATCCATCATCCTGTCCCTGGCGCTCTGCCTGGGTATGGCGTCCCCCGCGTTCGCGGCTTCTTTCTCGGAACTTCAAGGCGCGATCGATAGAGGCGAATCTGTTGAACGCGAGGACTATGCGGAGGGCGCTACCGGCTCTGACAGATATAAGATTGAGGCATCCAAGGACGAGGAAACGGGTGCGGTCAACATCAAGCTCTGGGAAAAGGTAGAACGCGCCGAAGAAGAGAAGGGCATCAGCATTTCCGGCAGCGAGAAGGACGTCACTATCGACCTGAACGGCAGCGACATCGATGGTAAAGGCCAGTCCGGCTCAGTCATTACTGTTTCCAACGGAAGCGAACTGACCATAAAGGACTCCACGGCTGCCATCGATGAGGAGGGCAGCTATTCTTCCGGCAAGATCACCGGCGGCAATGGCATATCCGGCGGCGGCATACGGGTCGAGAAGGACAGCACCCTCACGCTGGAAAGCGGCGCCATTTCGGGTAACGCCGTCCAAAGCAGCGGCGCCGTATATGGCGGCGGCGTATCCGTTACCGGCGGTTCCTCTTTCGCAATGAACGGCGGCGTGATCGAGAACAACAGCGCCAACCCCGGCGGAAACAGCAGCGGCGGCGGTGTGTACGTGAAGAACGGCAGCTTTACCATGACCGGTAATGCCCAGATTCTCGACAATACCGCCAGTAACGGCGGCGGTATCTTCCTGGATAATGGAAGCAGCTTTTCCATGGAAGACAGCACCGTCAGCGGTAACCATGCCGTAAAAGGCAGCGGCGGCGGTATTTCTGTAAACAGTAAAGGATCCGAAATTTCCATCAGCGGCAGCACAATCTCCAATAATACAGCCGGACACCCCGAAAGCTGGGGCGGTTTTGGCGGCGGCATCAGCGGAAATGGATCCCTGACCATTACAGACAGCAAAATCTCTGGCAACACGGCAAACAGCGGCGGCGGTATCCAGAATAACGAGAGCGTTACTTTGAAGGATACGGAAGTTTCCGGAAACATTGCCCAGAATGTAGGCGGCGGCGTTTATAACGGCGGACACTTCACTGTGGAGAGCGGTACAGTTACCGGAAATACTGCCGGCAATTTCGGAGGCGGTATCTTCAGCTCCAATCATCTGGATGTAAACGGCGGAAGCATTGCGAACAATCAGGCTGGGTCCGGCAGCGGTATTTATAATCAGCGCGGAGAATGGAGCCCCGGCGAACTTGCAATTTCCCCTGACGCCGAAATTGCCGACTGTGTGGCGGATGACGCAAACGCCTTCTCCCATCTTGGGCATGGGTATAAGGAGACTGCCGTCCGCCCCGGCTGTGTCAACGGAGGGTCCAATACCTATACCTGCACCAAGTGCGGCTATGAGTACATCGAGAATATTGCGCCTCTGGGCCACGTCCCCGGCGAAGCTGTCCATGAGAATGAGGTTGCTGCCCAGGCCGGCGTGGATGGCTCCTATGACTTGGTAGTCCGCTGCACGGTATGCGGCGAAATCCTCAGCAGCGAGCATGTAACCATCCCCGCCCTGCCGCCTGAGGAGCCGGAAATCCCTGAGAATCCCGAAGCGCCCGCCATTCCCGATGACGGTGCGGACGACGATGACGGCTACACCCCTTCCACCACCGTCATCGAAGACCAGGAGGTCCCTCTGGCTGGCCTGCTGCCCGTTGCACAGCTGCTGGAGGAACTGCGGCAGTATGCGGAGGCCCCCGATACGGAGCTGCCGGAGGGCTTCAAGTGGCTCGACCACGAATTTGCGCAGGCAATCTACTGGGGGTTGCAGGAGGAACTGGTGTCTGATACCGAGGAGACTCCTTTCAACCCCGAGGAGGTCGTCACCGTGGCGCTCCTGCGCGAGGTTCTGGTGAACTTCGTGGAGCGCTGCATGGGTCTGGACGATTTCGCCGTCACCCTCGAAGGCGAGGACGATGAGATGGTTATGGACCTCGGCGCGCGCCTGGACGCGCTCTATGGCGGCCTGGAGTCCGCTCTCGCGGACAAAGCGGCATAATTTCCCGACATTCAGCAGCAAGGGCCCCGGAGGCATTTGCCTCCGGGGCCCTCTATTCCTATCCCTCCGTGCGCAGCTGGGGCGTTTCATCCCGGTTGATCTCAGCCCGTAGCGCCTCCCGGACGCGGTTCATCTCCGTCTTCCAGTCCGCGTCCCGCCGGAAGCTCACCGCCCGTCCCTCCGTGATGCGCCGGGCGGCGGTATCCAGCCGCAGGGGCACAAAGCGCAGGGGCTGTGCCGACACCTTCCGCCAAAACCGCTCGATCAGCAGGAATCCATCGTATACTTCTCCGATACCGCCGGAATCATCGGTGTAGTCCACATCGGGAAAAATCAGAACGCTCTCCCCGGCCTGGAGGGCCGATACGGTCTCCCGGAAGGTATGACCCAGCTTCACCGTGCCCCGGTGGACCGGAATAGCCGCCATGGAGCGCATAAGCGCGCTGACATAGCCGGACGCCCCCCAGGCCAGCATCGCCGCCAGCGGCTCCGGCATCCCGAAGCGCCTGGAGAAGGTGTACTCCTTGTACTGCTTCCGGCACGCCTCCCGCTCCAGGAACACATGGAGCGTCCAGGGCCGCACATCGAAGGGAAGCCAGCACAGCGCCGCCAGCGGCCCCAGCAGGTTGTTGTGGCTGCACACATACACCGTGGGCCCCTCCGGCTCCGCCACGCCGGCGGACCAGCGTCCTATACACAACCGGACGAAGAACCGGCTGAAATAAAAGAGCTTACCCCGCATGGGGTCCCTCCTCTCGAAAAACCCAGTGCATCTGGATCTGATAGCTGCATATCGCCAGAATGATATCTCCCAGCGCCTTGTTTGCCGTAGGCCAGATCCCCGGCAGAAGCCAATTCATCACCAGCAGCAGCAGATAGGAACACAGCAGCTGGCTCCCCCACAGGCAGTAATACCGCAGCATGGTTTTCACGCTGGGATTACCGCCGAATACGTACCGGCGGTTCAGCGTATAGTTCAGCGCCGAGGACAGTGCCCGGGCCGTCAGTGTAGACCACCAGTAGCAGGCCAGTTCCGACAGCGGATGAAAGATCACCGCACTGCACAGCCAAAAGGACGCCACGTCCGTCACCGCCGACAGGATGGAGGACGCCGTATACCACCCCAGCCCGGAAATCAAAATCAAAAACACCCGCCAGGAATCCCGGACCGGATGGAGATGGGTTCCCTCGTTGTTATTGTAATAGATGACCTGGATGCCCACCTGCCGCAGCGTGATCCGGTCCCGGGCCGCCCGGATGAGGACGTTCATCTCATACTCGTACCGCTCCCCCCGGATTCTGCCGCACCAGTCCAGAAGCTTCCACGGGATCCCGCGCAGGCCGGTCTGGGTGTCCCCCAGACGGGGACCATACAGCGTCCGGAAAGCCCAGCTGGTCAGCCGGTTCCCCACCTTCGACTTGGCGGGCACCTGGGGCAGCGTCAGATCCCGGACCCCCAGAACCAGCTGGTCCGGCGCCTCCAGCGCGGCCTGTCCCACAGCGCAAATGTCCTCTACGCCGTGCTGTCCGTCGGCGTCTGCCGTTACTACGGCGCAGCCGGTCCACCGTTCCTGTCCGGCGATGTACGCAAAGGCGTCCTTCATGGCCCGCCCCTTGCCCTGGTTGGTCTGATGGCGCAGGACCGTACAGCCCGCCATGGACTCCAGCTCCTGAAAGATGCCCCGGCAGGCTTCCCTGCTGCCATCGTCCACCACCACAATCTGCTCCGCCCCCTGTTCCAGAAGAGCCGCCGCGAACCCCGTAAGTACCTCATCCGGATCCAGCGCCGGAATGACGATCACACAGCGGCTTAAAGCGCCGCCCGCTTCTTTTTTTCCACACATATGCACACTCTCCAGTCCTCCCTCCAGCCGGTATCCCGGACTGCACGGAATTTCTCTCCGGGCGGTGTAACCGCCCAGAGACAGCGGAGGGCCCTCCGCTGCCGGTCTGCTTTTAGAACCTGTATCATAATCGGGAGATGCCGGATGAACGAGGATTTTTCTCGTCAAGCAAGGAGGTTTTCCCGTGAAGCGGCGCTTTTAGCGCTAAGCCCGCCGCAGGCGGGCCAACGGATGGGGCCGTTGCAGAATCTCATATGGCGGGAAAAGGCCGCCCAGACGGCATGCTGCGGTTGTGAATACAGGTTCTTATATTACCCATCATAGCGCAAAAATTTTAAGTTCAGTACAGAACAGTTTTAATTCTTGTTTAATTTTTCCAGCCCCGCCTGCTTCCAAACCTCTGCAAAGGCCGCAGACATTCTGTCTGCGGCCTTCGGGCACAAGCTCTGGGATCACAGAGGAACGTTTTCCTGCTTATGATATATCTTTGCTTCCGATTTGTCAATTTTGATTTTCGGGCGGGCGTACTTCGCCGCCTGAGGGAAAAGCGCCTCAGAACGTTCCCCGCTGCTTGCGCTGCACGGCAAAGATGTTCTGGGTAATCTTCTCCTGATCGGACTCGTTCAGCTCCAGGAACCGGCATCCGTACTCAGGCGCGGAATTCCCCTTGTCAATAATGCGCAGCACCTCACAGAACATGACGGAGATATCCCGGTCATCCAGCAGCTTCACCTTCAGCAGGAATTTATCCCCTTCACGGTAGGAATACTCCGAGCTGATACACGCGCCCCCTACGCTGATATTCCGCAGCCTGCAGGGCTTCTCACCGGCTCCGATACCGCCGAAGGTGGTTGCGGTAGCCTCAATATCCGTATCCAGCCGGAAAAACGCCCGGTCATTGCCGATCCGGGCAACCTCCAGTTCCTCCACCTGCCAGATGTGCGCAGGCCGGTGAGAGATTGTTCCCTCCATATAAACCGCTTTTCTCTCATGGTCGTGATAACCGCGGATACGTACGCGCATAGGTTCCGCATCCTGAGGAATATCCGTCTCAGAGTATTGATGCAGCTCCGCCATATTCCCCCTCAGGCCCTGCAGCTTTGCTACAAAGAGAAGACGGCCGTCAAACGCCGTTACTTCCACCCGCATTCCGGAGTAAATCTCCAGTTCCTCCGTAGGGTCCGGCTTTGCCGGGACCGGAGGCTCCTTCTCATGCTTTTTGAAAAAATCCAGTAAGCCCACGTTTTACCTCCTCAAAGCGCACCATATCATGGCACTCTTACAATACACTCCAAAATTTGTCCTCCGGCGGAGGCGGTGATAACCGTCGTCCCGCGGCCCACCCGTTCCACCAGTCCGGTATCGGTGACAGATACCACGGCAGGGTCCTGGCTGGCCCATACCACATCGCCCCCATAGGCCTCCTTGGTCCCTTTGATCCGGACCTTCATCTGGACCGCCGGATCTCCGGAGCGCATGGTAAAGTCCGAGTGATTCAGCGCCAGCTCCGGCTGGCTGGCAGGAGGCGGAGCCTCCACCGTCACCGTGCAGGATACGGACTCCACACCGGTGGAAGCGGTAACCGTCGCCGTACCGGCCGACCTGCCTGTCACCCGCCCGTTCTCCACGAAGGCAACCGCCTCATCGGAGGAAGTCCAGATCAGGGTATCAAAGCCGCCGGAGACAGAGAGCACCACCGTCTCCCCCACCGCAGCCGAGGCGGCCGTCCGGGATATGGCCAAAGGAGCGGCGGACTCCTCCGTCTGTACGGGCGGCGTCTCCTTCTCCTCCGGCCGCGGTTTCCCGCACTGAGTCAGGAGTACGCCCAGAATCGCTATACACAAGAAGAACGCGGCGCCTCCTACAAAAATACGGGAACTGTTCTGGCGCAGAAGCTCCAGAATCTGAGCGGGCAGACTGACAGGACGGCGGCGCTGCTCATCCCGCCGCTGCCCGGCGCAATAGGGACATCTCCGATAGGAGGAAGGATACCGTCTGCCGCATCGCGGACACCGCCGGCTGGTCATTGCCGCCACCCTCTTTCTGAACAAGATGCAGGTCTTACTTAAACCATATCACAAATTGTCAGAATATGCAACTCCAGGATAAAAAAATCCCGGCAGCCGGAGAACCGCGGCCGCCGCTGCAAAGGGAGAAGCGATGAACCGGACGGTCCATCGCTTCCTGCCATTGGAACCTGTATTCATCATCGGGGGATGCCGGATGGACGAGGATTTTTCCCGTCAGACGCGGTTGTGAATACAAGTTCTTAGAGTTCAACGCTTCCGTTTTCGCTGTCGTTGATGACGTAATACGCCTTGCCCTCCTCAGGCTTGAGGTAGATCACCAGCTTCTTGACGCTGGAAGCCTTGTGTCCGTCCGCCACAAAAGCGGCAACGGCGCGCTCCTTGCAGTCGGAAACATTCCACTCGCAGCCGCCTGCCTGGAGGTAAACCTCCTCTACCTTCTGCACGGCGGCTTTCTTTGCGGCCACCGTCTCCTTTACCGCCTCTACCACTTCTGCGGCGGCAGATACCGGCGCTTTGGCCGGCGCGCTCTTCTTGGGTCGAGCCATCTCTCGTTTCTCCAATCTGATTTAATAGGCATGGTATAATAAGGATGCCCACATTTATAGTACACCATACCGGAAAGCTTTGCAATATTTCCCATAACCAAAGAATCAGCCCTGTCAACTGGTAATTATTGCTATCCCAAACAAAAAGTACCTCTCCGAACGCCGTTCTTCAAGCGTTCTGCCTGCCAAAAACCCGTTTTCCGGAGCAGATCATCGGTTGACATAGATATCCAAAAACCGTATAGTATAGGCAGAAGGGATGTGTGACCTATGGAACTTTCATGCTATTTCCCCGTCTGGGACCAGCTCACTCAGGACCAGCAGGCGCAGCTCACAGGCGCAGCCGTCTGCCGGAAAGCAAAAAAGAATACCCTGCTTCACAGCGGCTCTGCGGACTGCCTGGGGCTGTTGATGGTGGAGTCCGGCCAGCTGCGGGCCTATATTCTTTCAGACGAGGGCCGGGAAATCACCATTTACCGGCTGCTGGAGCGGGACATCTGTCTCCTCTCCGCCTCCTGCATGATGAAGGGCGCCCGATTCGACGTTGCCATCGAAGCGGAAAAGGACTCGTCGCTCTGGATCATCCCGTCGGAAGCCTACCGGCAGGTCGCGGCGCGCTCCGCTCCCCTGGCCAATTATACCAACGAACTTATGGCCGGCCGGTTTTCCGACGTGATGTGGCTCATGGAGCAGGTGCTGTGGAAGGGAATAGACCAGCGTCTCGCCGCTTTCCTGCTGGAGGAAGCCGCTCTGGAGGGAACGGACACGCTCCGGATCACCCACGAAAAAACCGGCAGTCACATGGGAACCGCCCGGGAGGTGGTCACCCGCATGCTGCGGTATTTTCAGTCGGAGGGACTGGTCAGCCTGAAGCGGGGCCGGATTGAGCTGACAGACCTTCCCGGCCTGCAGGCGCTGGCCGGACAGTAGCCGTCCCTCATAGCATCGCCAGGATCTGCTGCTTCGAGCGGGCGCCCACAGCGCGGTTGACGGCCTTCCCGTTTTTCATAACCACCAGCGTGGGGATGCTCATGACCCGGAACTGAGAGGCCAGCTCCTGTTCCTCATCCACATTGATTTTTCCCACCTTGATATCAGAGCGCTCCGCGGCGATCTCCTCTACCAACGGAACCACGGCGCGGCAGGGGCCGCACCAGGGCGCCCAGAAGTCCAGGAGAACGGGCTTGGTACTGTCCAGGACAACCGCCTGGAAATTATCCTTTGTAATATGCAGCGCTGGCATTTGCGATTCCTCCTTGTTTACGGTTTTTCAACCTTGTTGATCATAGGATAGCCGTTTTCTGCCCCGGCTTCTGTGATGAAGTCACACTTTTCCGTTTCTGGCCCTGCAGATCAGCTGCGTCAGCGTGCCCATCGGACAGTACACGCACCAGCTGCGGGGCTTGAAGAGGACCATGGTGATAAGGCCAAGGACCGTGGACGTCAGCATAACGCTGTAAAATCCAAAGGCGAACTGCGCCACACCGGGATGGAACAAGGTCCCATGATACGCCCACTGCCAGGGAACCTTGAAGGTCCAAAGCAGCGTAACCGCCTGCCGCAGGTCCCGCGCTCCGGCAAAAACCAGATATGTATTCCAGAGCATCTGGAAGAACACGATGAAGAAAAAGATCAGGAAGCCATAACGGAACCATTTGCTCTTCATCCACCTGGGGATATCCTTTTTTCTGGAAAGCCCGAACCGTCCGCCCAGAAGGCTGAACAGCTGCCCCCTGCCGCAGTAGCGGTTGCAATACCCTTTGCTGCCCGCCGCGACGGAAATCACCAGCGGGATAAAAAAACAGAGCAGCCCCAGCCACGCAAAGAGAATATTGAAAAATCCAAGGACCAGATAGGTCAGCGAAGCAATCCAGAGATAGTCATACCAGCGCTTTTTCATGCCTCCACCTCCCGTATTTCAATAACGGACGCGGGGCACTCCCTCGCGCACCGTCCGCAGCCGACGCATTTGTCCTCTTCAATCTGCGCCGTGATTCCCTTTACGACTCTGACCGCCTGCAGCGGGCAGACTTTCACGCAGCAGCCGCAGGCAACGCAGTCCTTTCGGGCGACATAGGCCCGGCGTTTTCTCTTCTTGCTCCCGTTCATGTGCGCACCTCCTCAAATGATGATGTAAATAGTAAGCCGGTTCCGCAAATATTACCGTGACATAATCACATTTGGTCCGCACGGCGTTTTGCAGGCGGCAGCGGTCCCCCGAAAGATGCCCGGCATCTTCCGGGGGACCTTCTTGTCCCGGTATTATCCATCTGTTTCCGAAATCTGATCTATACAAAGTGCAAAGCAGTCCCGCTTTACCCCGAACAGCAGGCTGTACTGGTGGTCATACGCGCCAAAGGCCTGAACATATTCTTCAGGCTCTAAAAAACGATCCCTCTCCAGCCGGCAGCCATCCTGGCCACCTCCGAAACAGGCTGCCGCCCGCTGGAGCAGGCTCTGGGTGATTTCCTGCAGGGCAAAACGAATAATTTCCCGTTCCCCGCAAAACTCAATTCCCAGCATCAGTCCGGCCGCGCGAAGCAGCAGCGGCTCCCCTATAATCAGGATAATCCGCAGCTTCAGCCCCGGCCTCACCCGGTAGACCTGCTCATGGTACTCCGCGTCCACCAGCATATCGCCGTCACAGAACTTTCCGATATATTGAATTCCGGGTCCGAACAGCTCTCCCAGAGGGCGGAGAATTACGCCGCGAATCACGGACAATTCGTCCTCAGGCTGCACCGGCGGAATTTCAACGACTGTCCTTCCCGTTATGGCCCTGTCCTCAATCATGATATGGCCCGTGAGCCACCCGGTACAGACACCGATAAAACGCTGTACCGCTTCAATGGAGAAGTCGGAGGCGTAAAGCTCACGCTCCAGCGCCGGAAGCGTCTCCCTGCGCATCCTGTCATGGAGCCGCTTGTGGGCCTGATAGCCTTCGTATCCGATTTCCCGCATATAGGCCTCTTCCTCCGCAAAGTGCTTGAGCGCATAGGCCTTGAAATACTTGATTCCCTCCACACACGCAAATCTGTTTTCGTGTCTCTCCAGGTACAGATCCAATATTTTCTGAACAATGGAAAACAGGCTGCGGTGGGCATGATCCACAATTTCCACGCCAATATTGAATCGGTCCTGCCACTGAATCTGCTGCATATTGCTTCCTTCTCTCCTGCCGCCCGCAGGCGCCCAGGCGTAAGAGCCTGTTTACTATCTCCCCGCGCACGTCTTGACGGCGGATTTTCCGCCCAGACTTCGTTAAAAACCCTTACAATCCGTCAGGATTGCTGCGGCTTTTTGCCTCGCTGGACAAAAAATCCACTCGCCAATCCGCACTCGTTGAGATATTAAACAGGCTCTAAGAATGATTGTGTCGAATGGTTCAACACAGCCGGTCCTGGGGATCTATGGATGCCGCACCTTAGAACCTGTATTCACAGACGTTGAACGCCCGTCTGTGTCCCATCCCTCTTTTACCGGCCATTTCCAGTATATGCGCGTCAGGGAAAGAGGTGCCAGATCTCCCGCTCTGTAGGAAAATCTTAAGAAAATCTGCGAAAAAAACGAAGAAAAACCAAATCCGTCTCTGTTATACTATCTGCTGGGAGGTTTCTCTGTTCCCTCCCGGCGATTCAAAAATACGGTGCGGAAAAGGAGAGGCAGAATGAGCGCCCATATCTTAGTAGCGGATGATGAAAAGGAACTGGCCGATATGCTGGAGCTGTACCTGACCAACGACGGCCATACTGTCCATAAAGCGTATACCGCCGCCGAAGCCCTGGACTGCGCTGCGAGTACGGATCTGGACCTGGCAGTCCTGGACGTGATGTTTCCCGACGGAAGCGGCTTCCAGATCTGCAAAAAAATCCGGGAAAAGCACTGCTACCCCATTATCATGCTGACGGCAAAGTCAGCCGCCAGCGACAAAATCCTGGGACTGACCATTGGCGCCGACGATTATATCACCAAGCCCTTCAACCCATTGGAAGTGGCCGCCAGGGTCAAAACCCAGCTGCGGCGGTACCGGCAATACAACCATTCCGCCGGGGCTCCGGCAGAAGCCGCACATGAATATGACATCCGCGGCCTCCTCATCAACAGAGACAACCACAAGTGCATTCTTTTCGGGAAGGAGCTGCAGCTCACCCCCATTGAATTTTCAATTCTCTGGTATCTCTGCGAACGTCAGGGAATGGTTGTCTCCTCGGAAGAGCTGTTTGAGGCGGTATGGGGGGAGAAATTCCTGCAAAACAACAACACCGTCATGGCGCACATCGGGCGGCTGCGGGAAAAGCTGGCCGAGCCTGCCAGAAATCCGAGGTTCATAAAAACGATATGGGGAGTGGGATATACCATTGAAAAGTAAAACCGGCCAGGATTTCCGCCAGCTGCGCGCCAGACTCCTTCTGCTGACCACCGCCATGCTGGCCGCCGCTGTTTTTATTGTCTACGCCGTATATACGCTTTTGCTGCGCGGCCGCTTTGCAAGCTGGGTGATCGGCTGCCTGCAAAGCCTTTTCCGCATGGACTACGCCGGTGCCTTCGCACTGTATGAGCGCACCTTCCGAAGCCGCATGGACCTCATTCTTCTCCTGTCCATGCTCCTGGTATTTGCCGTTCTGTTCTGTGTGTATCTCCGGTGGTTCACAGGATATTTCGAGAAAATCAACGCCGGTCTGGACGCCCTGCTCCAGGACGTTCCCGGAGAAATATCCCTGCCCTCCGAGCTGCTGTCCATAGAGCGGAAGCTGAACGCGGCGAAGCTCAGGATTGACCGGCAGAAAAGCGATATGCTGGCCTCCGAGCAGCGGAAAAACGATCTGATTATGTATCTGGCCCATGACCTGAAAACACCGCTGGCCTCCTCTGTCAGCTATCTCCATCTGCTGCGGGACGAACGCCAGCTCTCCGAGGAGCTGCGGGAAAAGTATCTCTCCATCTCCCTGTCCAAGGCGGAACGGCTGGAGGAGCTGGTCGATGAATTTCTGGAAATTGCGAAATACAGCCTGTCCGGCATGACTCTGGAATACAGCAGAATCAATCTGACCCGCCTGCTGGAGCAGCTTGCGTATGAATTCCAGCCCATTCTGGCGCAAAAGCGTCTGACATGCCGCCTGACGGCGGCGGATGACATCCCCCTGGCCTGCGATGCCAATAAGCTGCAGAGAGTATTTGATAATCTTCTGCGCAACGCCGTGATTTACAGCTATGAGGGGACAGAAATCACCATTGAAGCCGCAGAGAGGGAGGATTGCCTGACGCTGAAATTCTCCAATCACGGCGACACCATTCCGAAAGAAAAGCTGGAAAGGATCTTCGAGCAGTTTTACCGGCTGGACACAGGGCGCGGTACCGGCGGAACCGGACTTGGCCTTGCCATCGCAAAGCAGATCACGGCGCTTCACAAGGGGACGCTTACCGCCGAAAGCGAAAACAATCTCACAGTCTTCGTGGTAACCCTTCCTGTTCTGTAGGAAAATTGTGAGAAAGTCCGCGGAAAAACAACAGATTGCCGCAAGGTCAAACGCAGAAAAGGCGCTCCTGCTTCTGGTACAATATCTGTGCCGAGGCGGGAGCGCCTTTGCAGCTACTTATTGTGAAAGGAATGTTTTTTATGGAATTGGTACTGGACCACGTCACAAAGCGGTTCCGGGACAAGACGGCCGCCGAGGACATCTGCCTGAAGCTGACACCGGGCGTCTGGGGTTTGCTGGGGGCCAACGGAGCGGGAAAAACCACTCTGATGCGGATCATCGCCGGCATTCTGCCGCCCACCTCCGGCGATGTGCTGTACGGCGGCGTCCCCATCGGAAAGCTGGGGGAGCAGTATCGGAATATTTTCGGCTATCTGCCCCAGGAGTTTGGTTATGACCGGGAATTCACCGTAGAGGATTACCTGACGTATACCGCAGCCTTAAAAGGGCTTCCGGAGCAGCAGGGCCGCCGGAGGATCCGCGAGCTGCTGGAGCAGGTTTCCCTGTCGGACGTCCGGAAGAAAAAAATCGAGAAGCTCTCCGGCGGAATGCGGCGGCGGGTGGGGATCGCCCAGGCGCTTCTGAATGACCCGGAGGTCCTGATTCTGGACGAGCCCACCGGCGGACTGGACCCCGGCGAGCGGGTGCGCTTCCGCAATCTGCTCTCCGAGTTTGCCCAGAACCGGATCGTCCTGATCTCCACCCACATTGTCTCCGATGTGGAGTATATCGCCGCCTGCCACGCAGTCATAAAAAACGGAAAGCTGCTGGCCACCGGAACCACAGAGGAGCTTGTCCGGCTGGTGGACAGCAAGGTTTGGAGCTGTGCGATTCCGGCGGAGGACGTACCGAAATACGAGGGCAGGCTCTCCATTGTCAGCCTGCGGAATGAAAGCGGCGGAGGCGTCTCCATCCGCTATCTGGCGGAAAACGCCTCCATCACCGGCTCCGTTTCCGCCGTCCCGCGCCTGGAGGATTTATATTTGTGGCTGTTCCCCCAGAACAGCGGAGAAAACGAGAGGAGGAATCAAGCCATATGCTGATACTGCGTCTGGAACTGAAGAGGATGCTGAAAGCACGGCTTACCCGGGTCCTGCTGCCTCTGGCGCTGCTGCTCTCCCTCCTGATGGCCTATCTGCCGGTCACCTTCTGCTACACCAGCTATACGGACCCGGCGGGAAACGAGGTGCAGCTGACCGGGCTGGCCTCTGCCGCCTACGAAAAGGAACAGCAGGCAGGGGCCTCCGGCTCAGTCACTCCGGAGCGGGTACGGCAGGCCGTGGAAACCTACCAGGCCTGCCTGCGAGAATATGGCGTGACGGAATCCTACGATCTGCCTGAGGGCGTCTATGAGCGGGATATTCTCCCGATCGCGCCCCTGCTGCACGGGGTAAAGGAGGCCTTTGCCGATCCGGACACAGGCATGGCCCCCGCCATCATGGAGATCAGCCCTGCGGAAATTGACGGCTATTATGCCGTATGCGAGGCGCGGCTCGCCTCCTTGATGGCGCTGGAACAGCCTGACAGTCCGGCAGCCCGGCGGATTGCCGCGGAGATGTACCGGCAGGTCACAAAACCCTTTACGGTTTACCCGGGGATGAGTTCCGCCGTTATGGATTATCAGAATATCATGGGCTTCCTGGTGCTGCTGTTCTGCGTTGTCATTGCCGCCCCGGTATTTTCCTCCGGCTATCAGTCCGGCGCGGACAGCATCCTGCGCTGCACCAGGCATGGCAGAGCCCGTCTGGGCGCGGCAAAGGCGGCCGCCGCCCTACTGGTGAGCGGAGCCGCCTTTGCAATTTGTGCCGCCGTGTACATTCTCGCCTCCAACAGCCTGTTTGGCTGGGAGTGCGCGGAGACCTCCATACAAATGGTATACTCCATTGTTACGCTGGCGGATATGGATGTCGGACAGCTGCAGGTACTCTTTGCCGCCGCCGGACTGCTCTCGGTTCTGGCCTCGGTGAGCTTTACCCTGTTTCTCTCCTCCCGCTGCCGGAGTACCGCAGCGTCCCTGGCAGCAGCGCTGATCTTCTCCATTGCGCCGGCCGTGATCTCCATGACGGTGCCGGGCCCACTGTCCGCGTGGCTGTGCAGCATCCTGCCCGCCGGAGGCACAAGTATCCAGTCCAGCTTTCTCTACGCCCTCACAGACTTCCGGTTTCTGACCGCCGGCAGCCTGGCGGTGTGGACTCCCTGGGCCATCATCGGATTCTCCGCCATAGAGATCCCGCTGTTCTCCCTTCTGTCCGTCCGCTCCTACCGCAGACACACGGCAGGCTGACCCCCGGTCCGGAACGCCTGCCGCGCTCCCCTGCGCCGCCTTTACGCGATGGTATACACGCCCCGCACCAGCAGCACCGCCCCCTCCGATGCCGTCACCGTCCGGCTGTCCGTCATGAGGTAGAGGTGATTTGCCTGAAGGGACGCCCCGCCGGCGATGCCGCCGCCTGCCGTAGTGTCCACCAGTCCCGGCTCTGCGGATGCGCCGCAGCTGGCCGCGCCGGAGCGCAGCAGCACCTCACACCCCGCTTCCCCGTAGAGGGTCTGTCCAGCGCCCAGCGTCACGGCGGTGTAGGCGGAAGCCGCACCGGAGACGGCGGAGCCGCCCAGTTCCTGCAGAAGCCTTGCATCCCGCCCGGCAATGGAGGCGTCAACCTTGTCCATGATCTGACCGGTAAAGGTGTCGGTGAGATAGCTGAGCGTAACCAGCGGGTCGCTCTGCGAACCGGCTCCGCCGGCGGCCAGAGCCCCGAAAGCGGTCAGTCCCGCCGCTGCCAGCGCAATGCACAGGGCGGTACGCAGTCTTTTTTTCTTCATAAAGCCTTCCCCTATCCTATGTATGGTTGATTTTGACAGGCCCGCAGGAGGATGCCCCGGCTGCGGGCCTGTATCCTTTCCGTCTGATTCCCGTGATTATACGAGTCTCTCGCTGTGCAGACCGAAGCTGACCGCGATTGCCGCGTCCACTCTGTCCATCAGTTCCTTGTCCACGCGCCCCATCTTTTCCCGCAGACGGCGCTTATCCAGCGTGCGGATCTGTTCCAATAATACCACAGAATCACGGGTAAGTCCATAGTTTTGCGCTGCCAATTCTATGTGGGTGGGCAGCTTCGCCTTTCCCGTCTGGCTGGTAATGGCCGCCACGATCACCGTGGGGCTGTATCGGTTCCCTGTATCGTTCTGAACGATCAGCACGGGACGGACGCCGCCCTGCTCGCTCCCGACAACCGGGCTGAGGTCGGCATAATAGATGTCGCCGCGTTTTACGCTTGTATCCACAAAGTTCACACTCCGCCGGAAGAAGTGCCCGAAGGACGGGCCACTATCATTCTCCCACGCAGCCGCGGGTTTTATACGGCGCTCCAGCCCAAATTCGGCGGAACGGGGCGCCGCAGGACACCGGGATCCCTGCCCCGCAGTATCCTATGCACCCGGGGAAGGCAATGTTACATTTCCATTAACGCCGGTTGGAGACGGTGGACAACGGCCCGTAAATGTGGTATAGTATGGTCCATTGCAGTCAAAGCTCTTGAGCGTGCTCCTTCCTCAGGCCTGCGGCTTGACGCTTGAAAAGGCCCGTAAGCTCCTGCTCAAGTGCGCTGACTATACCCGTCAACCCCCAGCGGAAAAAGGAGATTTCATGAAACGAGCAGCATCCCTGATTCTTGCCCTCGCCCTGGCGCTGTCCCTGCTTCCCGCCCAGGCCCGGGCTGCCTCCCCTGCCTATGGAAGCGATGTATGGCTGCGGGACACCGCCCTTCAGGACGGCGTAACCTACAGTGAAAACATCTTCTGGAGCAGCGGCTATGAAAAGCCCCGCCATGAATACTATTTTACGTACACCCCCGGCATTGGCAGCAACCTGCCCTCTGTCTGGACCCAGCCCTCTTACGGCGGCCAGGCTCCCGATCCCTTCGGCGGCGTCTCCGATGATCTCTCATGGCTGTTTCCCAACGGCATCCCCGGAGAAGAGGATAAACCGGAGGGTGAATTCAGCGGCGCTGGCGCTCCCGTGGAGGAAAGCGGCGTCTACACCGGTATCCGTCCCGTGGCCTCCTATGGCAGCTCGGTGTGCGGCCGTAGTACCGTCTCCGATGCCGCCCGGAAATATGAGAGCATGGGCTACCGGGTGGTAGGCGGCATTAACGGCGATTTTTATGATACGGCCACCGGTTATCCTCTGGGCATTCTGATTTCCGACGGGGAGATCCTCTCCGGCTCCTCGGAATATTACGCCGTGGGCTTTTACCCGGACGGCAGCGCGGTGATGGGATCGCCCCAGCTGTCCATTGTGGCCTCCTCCTATTCCGGCAGTCTGAAGCTGGCCTCCCTGAACAAGCCCCGGGTGGACAAAGCCGGTGTCACCATGCTGACCTATGACTACCGGGACGACCACACAACCGGCTCCTCCGTGGCCTCCGACGGCGTGAACGTGCTGGCCACCATTATGGGCGGCCGGGCCGCCATTGGCGAAAGCCTCCTGCTGCGGGTGGACGAAATCGTGGAGGACGCCCAGACCCGCACCCTGGCAGAAAACCAGGTGCTGCTCACCGGCTCTGTCAACGGCTACAGCGAAGGACTGGCCTTTCTCCGAGCCCTGATACCGGGGGAGACCGTCACCGTATCCTTCACCACGCCGGACTCCCGCTGGACCGGCGTCACCGAGGCCATCGGCGCCTACTACCTGCTGGTGGAAAACGGCGTGGCCAAGGATGATTTTGAGGTATCCGCCGCTCCCCGTACCGCCGTAGGGGTCAAAGCCAACGGCGAGCTGGTTCTTTACGCTCTGGACGGACGGCAGAATACCCTCAGCATGGGCGCGTCCCTGGGCGTTCTGGCGCAGCGTATGGCAGAGCTGGGCTGCGTCACGGCCCTGTGCCTGGACGGCGGCGGCTCCACCACCGCGGTGGCCGCCACGCCGGACGCCGGTACCGCCCGGCTCCTCAACTCTCCCAGCGACAAGAGCCAGCGGAAGGTCACAAATCACCTTCTGCTCCTGGCCCCCGGCGATGCCACCGGGATGCCGGGCGGCGTGCATCTGTCCGTGGAGGCCCCCGTGGTACTCTCCGGACATTCCCTCAAGCTGTCCGCCAATGCAACGGACACCCACTACTTCCCCATGAATGTCCCCGTCGGCCTATATGCCACCGATGGAACCGTGCAGGACAACATCTTCACCGCTCCCGGCTATGCCGGTACGGTGTCCATTACCGCCGCCTACGACCAATGGACCGCTCAGCGGGACGTGCTGGTGGTGGATACACCCAGCACCATGTCCATTCTGGCCGGCGGCAGTACCGCCGCCAGCGTCATGGCTGGCGGGACAGTCCAGCTGTCCGTCTCCGCCGCTTATAACCATACGAACCTGGACATCTCTCCGGAGGATGTAGCCTGGTCCGTGGACCCCAAACTGGGAACCATTGACGAAACCGGCCTTTTCACCGCCTCCGCGCAGGCCGGTTCCGGCACCATCACCGCCACCCGAGGCAGCGTCTATGCCTCCATTCCCGTGACTGTGGAGTCCAACCATCCCTTTGAGGACCTGTCCGGCCACTGGGCAGAGGCCTATATGGGCCAGCTCTACCAGCAGAAAATCCTGAACGGCGAGCTGACGGAAGACGGCAGGCTGTACGCCTATCCGGAGCGGGGTCTCACCCGTGCGGAGTTCTCCGTGCTGCTGGCCAAGTATCTGAAGCTTGATACCGCAGCCTATGAGGGCCAGGGGACCGTCTTCACAGACCTGGAGGGGGTGGAATCCTGGGCGGGAGCCGCCATCCGCGCCATGTATGAAAGCGGCATTGTTCACGGCGTAGACGAAACCCACTTTGCTCCTCAGGCTCCTCTGGAACGGGCCCAGGCGGCCGCCATGCTGGGCCGCGCTCTGGAGCTGACGGAGACACCGCCGGAGGAGGCCACACCTCAGCTGCCCGAGGCTCCCGGCGTCTCGCCTGAGGAAACCGGGCCCTTCGATCCCACCGGCGTCGTTTCCGGTTCCCCGGAGGCGGAAAACGGCGGAAATCCCGCCGGTACGCCGGAGCCCTCCGACCCGATCCTGCCGGATGATGCCCTGCCCTCCGGCCAGCCCTTCGATCTGTCCGGATATCCGGACGCAGACAAGATTCCGGAATACGCCCTGACCTATTTCCGTATTCTGGTGGAGGAGGGCGCTCTGTCCGGACGGGACGGCATGCTGCTGCCCGCCTCCCCCATCACCCGCGCCGAGATATGCAAGGCTCTGGTCGTCATGCAGAGCAACTACTAAGCCGGTCACACAAGCGCCCCCGGAGACAGCCGTCTCCGGGGGCGCTTCTTTATATGCCGCTGAGGTCGAAAGCCGGGGTGTACTCCTCCTTGGCGGAGGATGAATCCTGACGGTAGCCGTCCAGAATGCCCAGATTTTCCATGTAAGCCAGCGCGGCCCGGTACTCCCCGCCCGTAACCCGGCGGGACAGCAGGCCCTCCGCCCCCGGCTGGGGCGTATACTGGGACATGAGGGAAAACAGCACCTGTCCGGGCCGGAAGGATGCCGCCACCCAGTCCATCACCGCCTTGGCGTTGTCCAGGGCCCCCGGCAGGAGAAGGTGGCGGATGACCACTCCCCGCTTCAGCAGGCCGTCCTCCATCACGCAGTCCCCTGCCTGACGGTGCATCTCCCGTATAGCGGCAGCTGCCGTCTCAAAGTAGTCCGCCGCGCCGCTGTAGGCCCTTGCCAGGGCGTTGTCCGCATATTTCAGATCCGGAAGCCATATCTGGACTTTGCCCTCCAGCATCCTCAAAGTCTCCGCCCGCTCATACCCCCCCGTGTTCCACACCACCGGCACCGGCAGGGGCTCTGCCAGGGCCTCCAGTATGGCGGGGACATAGGGCGTGGGGCTCACCAGATTGATATTGTGGGCGCCCTGGGCGATCAGCTCATGGAATATCTCCCGCAGCCGGGGGACGGAGACCGTCTTCCCGAACCGCCCCCGGCTGATGGTCCCGTTCTGGCAGAACACGCACCCCAGCACACATCCGGAAAAAAACACCGCGCCGCTGCCCCGGCTCCCGCTGATGCACGGCTCTTCCCACTGGTGGAGCATGGCCCGGGCCACCACCGGCAATGCCGGCATCCCGCAGAAGCCATTTCCCGAGGCCTCCGTCCGCAGAGCCCCGCAGCGGCGGGGGCAGAGGGTGCAGATCATCGGCCTCCCTCCTCTCCCAGCGCCCGCCGGGCCTCCTCCAGGAATTTCCCGAAGGCCGAGGGTACTGCCAGCGCCTCCAGTCCGGCCCTGTCAACCCAGGCGGCGCCCGGCAGCTCTCCCCGGACCGTCAGCAGATAGCCGGTCATATGCCATTCCACATGGGTGAACAGGTGCTTTGCCCGCAGCTTTTTCTTCCATTCCAGCGGCGTCAGCCCCCAGTTCTCCACCGGACCGGCGGCGTTCGCCTCCTCCAGTTCCCCCGGCACGTGGGGAAACTCCCAAAGCCCCGCCAGCAGCCCGCGGTCCTCCCTCTGCCGCAGAGCAGCCTTCCCGTCCTGGAGCAGGAGATAGACCGTCAGCTCCTCCACCCGCCGGGCCGTCTTCTTCCGGCGCACGGGGAGCTGGCTCTGGACGCCCAGCCGGTTGGCCTCGCACAGCTCCGCCAGAGGGCAGCGCCCGCATTCCGGCGCGGCCTTGGGGACGCACACCATAGCCCCCAGGTCCATGAGGGCCTGGTTGAAGATCCCGGGACGGTCCGCCGGCATGGCCGCCTCCATCAAAGCCTGGAAGGATGCGCGAACCTTGGTATCCATGATGTCCTCCCGGATATCCGCCACGCGGGCGGCCACCCGCAGGACGTTGCCGTCCACCGCCGGCACCTGCCGGCCGAAGGCGATGGAGGCGACGGCTCCGGCTGTGTACTCCCCCACTCCCGGCAGGGACAGCAGGTCTGACCGGCTCTCGGGGAATCTTCCGCCGAAATTCTCCATAATCATCCGGGCGGCTCTCTGGAGGTTCCTGGCCCGGCTGTAGTACCCCAGGCCCTGCCAGAGCTTCATCAGCCGCTCCTCGTCCGCTGCCGCCAGCGCCTCCACCGTGGGCAGCTCCTCCATCCATGCCCGGTAGTACGGCATCACCGCCGCCACGCGGGTCTGCTGGAGCATGATCTCCGATACCCAGACCTGATAGGGGTCCGGGTGGTCCCCCCGCCAGGGCAGGTCTCGCTTGTTCTCATCGTACCAGGCCAGCAGAGGAGCGGCCATAGCCCGCAGTCTCTCTTCTTTTGTCACGGTCCCCCTCCTCACCCGAATCTTGTGGCGAAGCCGCACCGGCGGCAGAGCGCTTCCGGCGGCCTGCCCTCCGAAAATCCCCGGACCAGCGCCCTGGCGCGGGGTGTGTCCAGAATTTCCTCCAGGTTCCGCTCCAGCAGGTTTCCCAGCGGTATGTCCCCCTCGTGGTCCAGACAACAGGGCGTCACCGTCCCGTCGCACAGGACGGCCGCCTGCTCCCGAAGACCCAGGCAGAACCGGGTCCCCGTCTCCGGCGCGTTCACGTCCGGCCAGTCAAACCGCTCCGCCTGCTCCAGATAGAGCCGCTCTCCCAGCCTCCAGCTGCCCCGCCGGGGCTGAGGCAGCGCCAGGGGCCATGAGCCCAGACGCTCCGCAAGGAACGCCAGTATTTCCCCGTTCCGCGCCTCGGCCCCTCCCAGGTTCCACAGCCGCAGGGCGCAGATGGTCCCCGCCTCCGAGGCCTGCCGGGAAAAATCCCACACGGAGGACAGGTATTCCGTCAGCTCCCCCATGCCGTTTCCCTCTGCGCTGTGGAGGGAGACGCTGACCTTATGCACCCCCCGCGCCGCCAGGACGGTCCCGCCCCGCTCCCCCAGCAGCGTCCCGTTTGTGGTCAGGCACAGCCGGAAGCCCAGATCCGCCGCTATGGCGAGGATTTCCCCCAGCCGGGGGTGCAGCAGCGGCTCCCCCATGACGTGAAGATACAGGTATCCCACATGTCCCCGCAGCTTCTCCGCCAGCAGGCGGAACCGCTCCGGCGTCATGAACTCCTTTTTCCGTCCGGTGCCCGGACAGAAGGAGCAGCGGAGGTTGCACATATTGGTGATTTCAATATAAGCCCGCTTCAGCATTGGCCCGCGCTCCTTTGTGTTGTGGGGCTATTATACCATAAACCGGCGGAATTGACAATGCCCGGACAGCCCCGTAAAGGCCCCTCCTCCCCCTTACGGCCCCTGATCGGGGTTCGCCTGCAAATCAGCACAAAAATGTGGACTGCTCCCCGGAAAGCTGATATACTGTAACAAATCAAGCGCAAAACATGGAGGGGAAACCAATAATTTCCCCTACGCAAGTTATAATTGCCTTGACGCTGGCAAAATACGTAATTATACTTATGATACAGGAGGTCGATTTATGGAGCAGGGAAAGACCTTGGCTCGTCTTCGGGAGGAGAAGGGGTTGTCACAAGCGGAAGTGGCGGAGGAGCTGGGCGTAACCAGACAGGCAGTCTCCGGCTGGGAATCGGGAAGGACCCGTCCGTCTGTGGAAAAGCTGGTCGCCGTGTGCCGGTTGTACGGGGTGCCGGTAGAGGAACTGTGCCGGGAATGGGTGGAGGAGGCGGTTGAAGAAGAGATATCCCCTGTAGAGGAGGCGGAGGAGAATGTACCGGAAGCGGACACTTCCCCCAAAAAGGGCAGTACAGGAAAGAAAAAACTTGTGCTGCCTGCGGTCCTCGCACTGACATATGTTTTGGTGTATACGGCGGGTATATTGACCCGCTCAAGAAGCATGGCAACAAGTACTCTGTTTTTGCTGACAGCTGTCATTGCGCTTATATGGGCTCTGTTCTGGCTGCGCGATATATTTAAGAAAGGATATAAAGACAATGAAAAGAATTCTGAAAAATAATCTGTCTGTCGTTTTGGCAATATGGATGCTCTTTGCTGTCTGTCCATCGGCATTGGCGGCGGAACGGCAGCCAAACGCTTTCAGAAGCGGCGAGGAGGGCGTTACATTTTCCGGCCTTTTGCTGCTGGAATCCGGAGAGAGCATTGCGTATGAAACAACCGGTCCGGATGGAAGCAAAGCGGTTATAGGAATCACACGGGTGGAAAATCACATGCGGACTGCCGGTGAAGTCTGGCAGGTATGGTATACCTGGCTGGCAAATCACGTCGAATTCTATATGACAGTGAACGATAATAAAGTGACCTCCGTATACGATTACTCAATTTCCCTGATTGGCAGCACATATGAGGATGCCAGGCTGACCAAAACAACCACTTATGGAAAATTGACCTTCGAGCAGATATCCCTCGGCGGGCTTGCCGCCTCCACCTGCTGGCTGAAGGGTACGGTCACCGGCGAGAACGATGAGATCGACGTGACCTGGCAGATGTAAGCCCATTTTATACTGTATTTAACGGCTTTTTCCGTTGAATAAATACATTTTTAAGGGGAAAAACAATGAAGAAGACAAAGAAACTGGCTGCTCTGGTACTGGCCATGGTGATGGCCTTCTCCCTCATGGCCGTGACCGCCGCCGCCTACGGCGCGGATGAGCATGTCCATGAAGGGACCTGCTGCGAGGAGACGATCCAGCCCAGAAAGCCGGGCGCGCCTGAGTGCCTGAACTGCAACATTCTCATGACCGAGACGGGCGGCGGTTATGTGGACGGAGAGCCTGTCAGGTATTTTAAGTGTTCCAAATGCGGAGACACAACATGGCGTTATCTCTGAGCGGCAAGCGTCTGGTATGCTTCCTGCTGCTGGCCTGTGTGCTGGTCCTCCCCGCCTGCGGGGGGGACCAGCTCCCCCCGGAGCCGGAGGAGGGC